>Ga0213840_1000606_pt1 | contig 44609 bp, 41 predicted proteins | sample SWPATP22_FD_160132 | JGI IMG/M metagenome (GOLD analysis project Ga0213840, IMG submission 160132) | Coastal seawater microbial communities from Marineland, Florida, United States - SWPA TP2 #2 | ecosystem: Environmental > Aquatic > Marine > Coastal | place: USA: Florida | collected 2016-08-14 | reverse complement strand
CAAAAACACAGTACAACAAAGCAACTTTTAAGCTTTCCACCGTGTTTCACGTGAATACAGATAACGCTGTAAGCATTGTGAATCGCGAGTTTGGGGGAACCTATTGATGGAACAACTATTGGTGCGCCTTGGCGCCAACCACCACGATCCCATTAGCTGGCTGGTGTATTCGCAAACAGAGAATGAAATTATTGCCTCAGGCGAATTACCCGATGCAGACGCTCTGTCTTCACTTACCGAGCGCGCAGGTCAACGGGCTGTTATTGCCCTTGCGCCTAGCAGTGAAATACTACTTAAATGGGTAACGCTGCCTCCGCGTGCAGGACGAAAAGTACTGTCGGCATTGCCATTTATGCTGGAAGACGAACTTGCCACCGACATTAGCGAGCAGTTTTTTGCCATAGGCCCAAAGCAAGGTGATGAACAAGCAGTCGCCATTGTTAGTCATGAAAAAATGCAGCAGTGGCAGCAATGGCTTAGCGACGCTAACTTATTTTGCGACACCATAATTCCAGATGTACTAGCTGTACCAGTAACAGAAGGTGGCTGGTCGGTGTTAACACTAGGAAATCAGCTATTAGTTCGACAAGACGCATTCAAAGGTGTTCAAGGCGAGCAAGACTGGCTTCTACCCACGCTGGCTCACTTTACCGCGCAAAACGAAGCACCCATTGCAGTAACCAACTTTGCAGGTATTGATTTAAGCTCACTACCAAATATAGAGGAAGCAGAGGCGCCACTAGAGCTGCCAATGCAGGTGCTTGCTAAAGAAGCGATGAGCGACGGATTTAACTTGTGCCAGGGTGAATACAAAGTAAAACGCAAACGTTCTGGTGCCTTTATGCAGTGGCGCGTTGCCGCCATTCTTGCGGTTATTGCGTTAAGCACAAGTCTTATCGATAAAACCGTAACCCTTTATCAGCTTGAATCACAAAACGAAGCACTGAATGCTGAAATTAAAAGAGCCGTAAAAGCAGGCTTTCCTAACCTTCGTGGCTATCGCAATGCACGTCTTGCCATTGAAGGTGAATTAGCCAAGCTAGAGCAAGGTGGAGGCAATGCTACGCTGTTAGTAATGCTAGACCAGCTTTCTCCTGCTTTTGCTGCTACCGATGTAACACCACAAACGCTGCGTTTCGATGCGTCACGCACTGAAATAAGAATGCAGGCACAAGGCAAAAACTTTGAAGCGCTAGAGCAATTTAAACGCTCAGCAGAAAGCGCTGGCTTTACCGTAGAGCAGGGCGCAATAAACAACCGCGATAACGGTGTGGTCGGTACAGTATCGATTAGGAGCGCGCTATGAATGCACTACTAGAGAAATTTAAAGCGCTGACTGACCGTGAGCAGAAGCTGGTTATTGCGTCGGCGGTGATGGTTGTTGTGGCTATCTTTTACTTCGCGATTTGGTCTCCGCTTAATGCTGCGCTAGACAAACAAGAGAAGCTTTTAAACAATCAACAGTCTTTACTGACTTGGGTTAAAGACAGTGGTGCGCGCGCTGCGTTACTTCGCAGAAGCAGTGGTGGCAAACGCAGTTTAAGTGGCTCGTTACCGCAGGCGGTTAACCGCACAACATCAAAACACAATATTGCCATTACGCGTATGCAGCCTCAGGGAGCTGAGTTGCAAGTGTGGGTAGATCAAGCCCCCTTTAACGACGTACTGGCGTGGCTACAGTCTATGGAAAGCATGGGAGTGGTTATCCTTCAAGCTGACTTTGCAGAAGCCGATGACGCTGGATATATAAAAATTCGCCGATTACAGTTAGGTAGATCATGAAGTTAAAAGTTACATGGGTAATAGGCGGTGTTATTGCCTTTTTGCTGTTTGCCATTGCGTATATGCCCGCAGTTCACGTACTTGGACGTATTAACCTACCGAGCAACGTTGCTGTAGCTAACGTAAGCGGTACGTTGTTTAGCGGAAAGGCTCAAACCATTGTGGTAGATGGCTTACCTATTAACAACGTGAAGTGGGAACTTAATCCACTCTATATGCTGTTAGGCAAAATTAATGTAAACGTAAAAGGCGGTAATATTCGTGATAAAAACGATATTGCGTTTGAAGGCCCAATTACCACCGGGCTGTTCAGCCAAACACGCGTTAAAACAGAAGATTTCACTTTGTACTTACCGGTAGATCGCGTTATTGCCAAAGTACGCTTGCCACTTCCTGTGAACGCTGGCGGACGCTTTAAGCTCCAGCTTAATGAACTGGCTTTCGGGCCCACTTGCTTAACATTGAGTGGTAAGGGCGACTGGCTAAACGCTACTGTAGCAGGAACACAAGGGCCTATTGATTTCGGCACTTATTCTGCCACGCTTCGCTGTGAAGGCGACGATTTTGGCATTGTAGTGCAAGAGCCGAACCTGTTAGGGCTTTCAATGGATGCCATTGTGGCGCCTGACATGAAGAAAATAAAAGTGAGCGGTAAATTTAAGCCCGATTCAAGCTTGCCGAATGAGGTACATCAAGCGTCGCGCTTATTTGGTACCCCAAATACCAGTGGCTATATTCCCATTGATATTAAATAGTTACTAAACATAAAACTCAAGACACACTGAAACTGCCTTGAAAAAAGGCACTGGAATACAACAGCACAAAGGACTGTAATATGAATAAGCCAGTTATTTTCGGCGCCGGTGCAGCAATAGTTGCACTTGGTGCTGCGCCCTATTTTATTGGAAACAGCGTTCAGCAACGCGTCAATGCCGCCATAACAGGCATCAATGATATGCCCGTTTACTCTGCGAATGTAGTTTCCTATGAGAAAGGCTGGTTTTCCTCTACCGCTGATATCGAACTCGCATTCGATTTAAATGCTCTTATGGCTGCGCAACAGCTTGACCCTCAAGAAGTGCCTACCGAAGAAAACCCTTCAATAATGGCCACATTAGTGGCGCACCACGGCCCAGTATTTTTTAGTAACGATGTAGGTGTAGGGAAAGTACAGTACACAGTGTCTATTGATGCTGAAGCGCTACGTGAGCATATGAGCTGGGACAAAAACAAACCGCTGTATATCAATACCGGTGCTATTGGCTTACTAGGCGGCTTGGATTATAGCGATGAAATCCCGGCATTTGTTGCAGAAGGAGAGGATGGATTTTCTGCATCATTTTCTGGCTTCAAGGGCAAGGCTAATCAACAAGGCGGGAACATCGTTTATACGTCAGAAAAAAGTACATTCGCAATGAGCGACAACACCTTTTCTTTCAGTATGAACGACCTTGATATGACAATGACGTTCAAAGGCGACTTTATGAAGGCGCTAAAAGGTGAACTTTTTGAATCAGAGGCTACAGCACACATCGCTAGCATCATTGTTGCAGGACTTGATGAACAAAAAGGTGAAGTGAAGTTAGACAAACTATCATTTGTCACCAATACAGAAATAAACGAGGCAACAAATACCGCTAATGTGTATGCAGAATACGCACTAGAAAAAGCCGTTGGGCCAGACATAGAAGCCAGCGATATGGCGCTGGGTTTAGCCATTAACAATCTAGAGCTAGACTTTGTTAAAGCCTATCAAGAATTCAACAATAACGCGCTTACCGTGCCTGCCGACCAGCTTGGCGACAAACTGAAAGGCTTTGTACAAGATAATTTGCTAAGTCAGTTACAAGTAGAGCCTGAAATTAACATCACAAAGCTAAAAGCGACGGTGCCAGAAGGTTCGTTTACCGCGCAAGCAAACACAAAGCTTGTGGGTATCACTGCATTGCCAGGCACAATGGAAGACGCAGCATACTGGATATCACACCTTTTAGCTGATGCTAAAATATCGGCCGATAAAGCATTTGCTGAAAGTATGACGTCGGGCTATATGATGGGGCAAATTTTGGCAAATCCGCAGGCGCAGAACATGTCCGCTGAAGAAGTGAAAGCGGCTGCTGATCAACAAGCTCCAATGATGCTAAACGCGTTCGCTGAACAGGGTTTTCTTAAGATTACCGAACAAGGCTACGAAACCGATCTTGAATTTAAAGACGGTAAAGCGACAGTAAACGGCACACCTATTCCGCTACCTTTTGCTCCTCAATAGGCGTACCCAGAGTAAACTATCTCAAGTGAACATCGCGCTTATTCAAGCGTGATGTTCATTAACTCTTTTGCTGCATACACTCGCCCCGGTGCTACCACCGTCATCGCTTCAACCAGCGCCTCTAGGCCAGCCTCACTGCGCTTCATTATATGCGACACTAGTACCTGCTTTGCTTTAGAGTCTTTGGCTATTTGAATAAGCTGTGTGGGCGTCATATGAAGGTTTTTTGCCGCATTTCCCGCATTATCGGGAATAGCGTTGTGCAAAATAAGTAAATCTGCGTTTTCGGCAAATGCCGCCAGCGCATTGCTAGCATCATTGGTATCGCCAGAAAAAACAATACTGCATCCGTTGGCGATAACCTTCCACGCCAGTGTAGGAATAGGCCCGTGAGGCACAGAGAGTGCTTTGGCTGTGATATCCGGCGCTATGGTGACAAAAAGCGGCTCTGATGCTGTTGCACCGGTAACATCTGTAGTTACGATGGTGTAGTCGTCCTCACCGTCTTGCGTATACGAGGATAAATAACGAAAAGCGCCTTCATCGCCTACTAACGTATCAACGTAAGTGGATGTTGCTGGCATTACGTCGTTACCTGCAGGGCCAAAAATCATTAAATTGTCTTGCCTGCTAGTGAAGTAGCTACCCTTGATATAGCTGGGTAAGTCTGCGGCATGGTCGGTATGTAAATGCGACAATAACAATGCATCTATATCTTCAAATTGCGCACCTGATGCACCGAACTGAATACCAGTGCCACTGCCCGCATCAACAATCACTCGGGCCTTATCATTCACCCATACTAGGTAGCCGCTTGACGTGCGGCCATCGTCCAGCTCTGGCCCACCAGAGCCTAAAACTTGAACCGACACGTCTTTACAAACGCGGTTATCACTCGTCTCAAGTGCAGCGCTAGTCTCTTTGGCTGCACCTTTATCTGCACCCGAATATAAACCAGCAGCGAGTGAAGGGTCATGTGCAGCAAATACGTTTGCAACAAGCCCTATACTTACCAGAATAGCGCAGCTTAATTGTGTTTTACGCTGTTTCATCTTCACTCCCTGCGGCACATCGGTGCGCGCTCTGCTTTTTACCTACACTGCCTTAAACCCCAAAGGGCTAGGCACTCTGTTCAGCAACCATAATTGTTTTAACATTAACGAATTCGCGCATGCCATAACCACCGTGTTCACGGCCATAGCCACTGTCTTTAACACCACCAAAAGGTAGGTTTGGCTGAGCAAGGGAATAACCGTTAATGTTTACCATTCCAGTATCAAACTCGTTACGTGCTAAAGCAACAGCATTATCTACATTGTCGCTGAATATACCGCCACCTAAGCCATAGCGTGAGTCATTCGCAATGTCCATTGCTTGCTTGTCGTCACGTGCACGTATAAGTGAGGCAACCGGACCAAATAACTCATCGTCGTAAGCAGGCATGCCTGGCGTTACGTTTTCAAGCACTGTAACGGGGTAGAAGTAACCCGCCGAATCAGGAATTTCACCACCTAAGAGAAGCTCAGCGCCTTTTTCCATCGACGTTTTCACCTGTTCGTGCAGCTCGTCTCGTAAGTCTTCACGAGCCATAGGACCAAGGTTTGTTTCGCTGCGTGTTGGGTCACCCACTTTCAGCGCTTTGCACTTTTCAACAAACTTATCTCTAAAGCTGTCGTACACGCTATCTTCAATAACGAAGCGTTTTGCCGCAACACAGGTCTCACCATTATTAATAACGCGGCCTTGAATACACATGTCTACCGCGTTATCGATGTCAGCATCTGAAAGCACAACAAAGGCATCATTACTACCAAGCTCCATCACAGTTTTCTTTGACATACTGGCCGCTTCTTGTGCCACTTGCTTACCCACTTTGTCACTACCGGTAAACGTAACGCCGCGCACATATTTATGCTTTATCAAGTTACTCGCCGTTTCACCATCAATAAGTAACGACTGATAAACATTTTTAGGGAAACCTGCATCTTCAAATAATTGCTGAATAGCTACCGCCATGCCAAACACGTTTTGTGCATGCTTAAGTACGGTAGTATTACCCGCCATAATATTAGATACACTGTAACGAATAACTTGGTAAAGCGGGAAATTCCACGGCTGAATGCCAAGCACTACGCCAATAGGTTGATACGTGATAATGGCTCTGCCGCCTTCAAAAATTCGGTGCTCGTCTTCTAGCACGTCGGCACCATGTTGCGCGGTGTAGCGACAAATCTCAGCACACAGCTGCACCTCTTGTTTACCTTGCGCTAATACTTTGCCCATTTCACGGGTCATCAGCCCTGCTAAATCATCAATACGCGACTCCATTAGTGCCGCCAAGTTTTCAAACAATTTAGCGCGTACTTCAAATGATGTACTTTTCCACGTTAGAAATGCTTCTTGCGAACGCGACACTGCATGTTCGGCATCGGCTTCTGATAAAAGATAATAGTGATCGATTTTTTCACCAGTTGCGGGGTTATACGTATTGATGGCTTCGCTCATGGTCACACTCCTTTTCCTTTTGGTGCACGATAGGGTCGAGTAATCGTGCAACTAAAAAGCCAAAGTGCAAAAAACAAATAAAACCCATACCAGTCAGATAAATAGAGAAAAACTAAACAAGTTAAGAGAATAAAAAGCGATGCGCTTCAAGAAAAGATTACTGAGATGGGAAAAGATTTCAGGGGCGTGCTTGATGCGCGCCCTTTGAGTAAAATAGTAGCAGTATTACGCGTACAACAGGCGAAGCATTAGTCGGTGTATAAATCTGGAAAGTGAAATTTGGCCATAGCCAAAGTTAGCGCCACTTCGTACACACTCTGGCGCGTAGCGTGGTTTAATGTAAGTAAACCAATAGCGCCTTCTTTTTGTTTTACGTTTTCTGTATCAAACAGTCTATCCATTACGGCACCTAACTCTTCACCTCGCTGCAGCGCTTGATAAACGCTAACCGGCAGCGGCAAGCTGGCACTTCTGCTTACTGACCAATGACCTTCATGGTAAATGGCCACGTATGCAAAAGTGGCAGGGCCATCTTCCAATACGTCAACGCCACCTTCAATTGCGACGTACCATGCATCGGTTAATCCGCCTTGATGATGTTCTAGCATTGCTTTCACGCGATTAATGGCACCAAGACGAGTTTCGTCTTCTGTCATTGGCTGGTCGGCTACACCGCTTGGTACCTTCAAACCTTGCGCTTCAAAGTCGTGCTCTAACGTATCCGACAGCGTATTTAACGCCGCGTTTATCTTCACTGGGTTTTTAGAGCCAACATAAATAATATCTGAAACCACTAATTCATATCCTTTTGGTGTGACAGTTCTTAGCCTAGTCTGTGTAGACTTTTAGGATTTCGCTTCTTACGGTTTAGCGTTTAATGGATTAGCCTTTATGTCATCTAGCATCAGGCGATAATCGCGAACAGCAGGGAATTCGGTAATGTTTCGATTAGGCAATTTACTATCAGGGTTATCTACCGCGAGTAAGTGCTTAATACCATACGTTTTTGCTGCATTAAGAATAGGTAATGAATCGTCCACAAATAAGGTGCGCGATGGCTCAAATTTCACTCGTGCCTGCAACCTTTCCCAAAGCAGTTGAGATTCTTTTGTTACCCCAAACTCATGTGTAGATATCAAATTGTCTATATGTTCATCCAGCTGCGTATGCTCAAGTTTCAGTGCCAAGCTATTTGGGTGAGCATTGGTCACCAATACCACTTCTCGACCCGATTTGTGTAGTGCTTGTAGAAACGGTATGGTGTCTTCACGCAGCTCTAAAAGGTGCGCCAGCTCGCGCTTTAAAGGCATAAACTCACCTTCCAAATCCATTTCAAGCGATTCGGCCCAATAGTCTAGGCAGTACCACTGAATTTGCCCAAACACCGCCTCGTATCGCGCGGTCATTTCAGCTTGGCTCTGCGCTTCACTGATACCGCGAAGTTGCGCTAATCGCTTGGGTAAATGATGCAGCCAAAACTGATTGTCGTAGTGCAAATCTAACAGCGTGCCGTCCATATCGAGCAGCACAGTATCAATTTCATTCCAGGGCAGAAAGGGCAAGCGATTTTCCTTATAATGAAGTAAGCTAGATACAGATTATATGAAACATATGATAACAAAGTTGTAGCGATAGCCATGCCAAAAATTGACCCGAACAAGCCGTTACCACACATTCATTCTCGTGAAATTGTTGCACAAAGCAAACTCTTTCGGGTGGAACGTCTAGACCTTGAGTTTTCTAACGGCGAAACGCGCGAATTCGAACGCATGGCGGGCGGAAGCCGCGGTGCAGTAATGATAGTGCCAATGCTAGACGATGACACCATGGTACTTATCCGCGAGTATGCGGCTGGTACGCACTCTTATCAACTAGGCTTCCCCAAAGGACTTATCGACCCAGGTGAAAGTGCAATTGAAGCAGCAAACCGCGAACTTCAAGAAGAAGCAGGGTTTGGCGCCCACGAGCTTATTGAGCTTCACAACGTAAGCATGGCCCCTACGTTTTTTAATGCCAGCATGACTATAGTGCTGGCGCGTAATCTGTACCCACAAAAACTTGAAGGTGACGAACCCGAGCCACTTGAAGTAATCCACTGGCCTTTATCTGAAGCAGATGCTTTACTTTCAAGAGAAGACTTTGTTGAAGCACGCTGTATTGCCGCACTGTTTTTAGCTCAGAAGTGGTTTAAGGAACAATAAACAATGCCCGATGACGCCCATGCCAATCTACTAGAACTTGCAAAGACAATTGCTGTTGAAGCTGGTGAAGCTGTATTAGAAGTGTATGACAAAGGTGATTTTGACGCCTATCAAAAGGCCGATGAGTCGCCCGTTACCAGCGCAGATTACCTTGCCAACGATATTATCAACAAGCGGTTAATGGCTGCCACGCCAGACATTCCAATATTGTCTGAAGAAAATAAGCACGCAAGTTTAGAAGAGCGAAAGCATTGGAGTAGGTACTGGTTAATTGACCCCATAGACGGTACGCAAGAGTTCATTGCACGAAGCGGCGACTTTGCCGTTAACATTGCGCTTATCGAAAATAATGAACCTGTAATAGGCGTTATTTTTTGGCCACCAGGCCAGTCGCTTTATTATGCACAAAAAGGCAAGGGCGCTTACAAAGCTTCACCCGATGGCGACCATCAAATTAACGTGCGTAAACTGGACGACCCCAGTGAAAGCGTGGTGATGATAGCAATAAGCCGCCGCCAATCGCGCGAGAAAGTACTAAGCCGAATGAGCGCAAAGCGTGTTTATCATACGCTTCCCCTTGGTAGCTGCTCGTTGAAAGCTTGCTTTATTGCTGAAGGTAAAGCAGATGTCTTTATGCGCATCGGCATTACTGGTGAGTGGGATACAGGTGCGTCGCAATGCATAGTGTCGGAAGCAGGGGGCAGCATTGCCGCAGCCAATTTTGAGCCACTGACGTACAATCAACGTCCTTCATTGGAAAACCCTGACTTTGTAGTTATGGGCGACCAGCGTGTGCCGTGGGAAGATGTGGTGCAATACAATGATTTTGTAAACCCGCACACTGACTAAACCGTATTACCTATTATCGCATCGCGTTTTCTTTTGGCGATAGCACCCTATTTGAACAAGGAGTAATTTTATGATGGCAAAGCGTATACGTACGTTATCTTCTGCCTTGGTTGCATGCGGTCTTGCCTTTCCAGCTACCGCTGACTGGACAATGGACACCGAGACCAGCGTGTTGCACTTCCTTTCAACAAAAAATGCGCAGGTAACTGAAGTACACAAATTTGATGATTTCGACGGCAGTTTGTCAGACGCTGGGAAGCTAATGGTAAATGTCGACCTTTCATCGGTAAACACAGCCATTGATATACGCAATAAGCGCATGCAGGAAATGCTGTTTCAAGTAACCAAGTACGCGCAAGCAACGTTTGAAGCCGACTTGCCAGAGAACATGATGAACCTAAAAGATGGTGAAGTGATGAACGGTAAAGTAGATGGCATTCTTACTCTTCACGGAAAAGCTGTTCCAACGTCTTTTTCTATTAAAGCAAGCCGAGTAAGTGAAGACACACTAACGGTATCAACCACGGCGCCAACGCTAATTAAAGCAGAGTCTTTCGGCTTGGCAGGCGGTGTAAGTGCACTGCAAAAAATTGCAGGCCTTAAAAGCATCACCACCACTGTACCCGTTACATTTTCGGTAACGTTTAATCAGTAGTCCGTGCAAAAATAACAAGCAAACTTTGGGTGCCTCAAAACAAAAATAGTAATCTTTGAGACACCCAGTTCGTTTATCTAACTTTTCAGCTTTTTGCTCGCGCCCGATATACCCAACACAGCATTAATCCAGCAAGCATGGCACCCAGTGTAATAGGCTCATCAACCGTTGTCGTTTTTAGTGGAGGATCATGAGCCCACACACTGAAATGTGACAACCTTTGACCGCCGAAAATAAGATCTGATGCCCACGTTCCACTAAATGTGTACGCGGTGTCACCTAAACTTATATTCAAACCGGAATCGATAAGGTCGTAGAAATTAAAATCGTAAATTGCCCACCCCCCCGTATCACCACCTCCATTAGGGTTTGGCCCCTTCATCACAAAAGCAAGGTGGTCAAAAATACTAGGACGACCGAGTGCCAGTGTGGCGAGAGGGATAGCAAGAGGATCTACTTTTAACGACCATGTCCCATTCATAGAAAACTGCACATTCAGAACCTGCCCAAGGTCGTATCCATTAATAGCGTCGTAGTCAAAGATAAGAGACTCATCGTTATCCTGAATATCGTCAACACCGCCTAAACGTATCCACCCTGGGTCAGTGAAAACCCCATCACCATCCAAATCTACTAGCGAATCGTTTGCATTAGATAAAAAATAGTTTCCAGGAACAGAGTATCCGTTATTAACTTCGCCGTTTAGTAGTCCATCATAGAGTTCACCAATGTTTGGATCTGGATCGTTACCCCAATCGTTGTGAGGGTCAGTGACATAACCAAGACATTTGGTTGATTCAATAGGATAGCTCATTCCGGTAACCGCAATGTCGCCAGGGTTTGTTTCAATTGATGTTATGTTGAAGTGTGACTCGTGACATAGGTTGTTGCTTGTCACAAGCGTTGCAAAGCACACGGAGCTTGCTAAACAACTCGCTAAAATAAAAAATAATTTAGTGATAATGTTCACTACTGCCTCCATTTAATTTCCATTTAATTAAGCAATAACTACTACTTATACATGCGAAGTTGACCAAGCATATTTCACACCAACAGTGCTAAACATTAGAATATTAAAATATTTTTAATTTGACGCTCCCGTTAAGTTAAAAAAATGTAAACAAAGCTGACATCAGCTCACCGCCTTATGAACTCTCTACCAATGCTGGGCGCATGGGTAAAGGCTTTTCATGAAGCGCTTGCTCTGGCATAGCAACCCAAAGGCTTTCTGGCAGTGCAGGTACCTCAGGCTTGTGCTGCGAAATAGCAAAGAACGACATTGCTACCCGTAAGCGCTTTAACGCTGTGCATTCACTAACTTCTTGGTCGATAATGAATACTCCCATTTTGCGCATAGCAATACCCCATTCACTGCTGCTCGAGAAGTGAATAACAGGGGCGGCAAGTACCATTCCTATCAACACAGGTAGCAGCCACATAAATAGCGAAGGTGTAAAATAGAATGTAGTTACACCCCACGCTACCGCTAGACAGCTCATAAGCTGCGTGTGCTTAATTGCAATCTTCCATGGTACTTTTCTGCCTTCGCGCTCCTGCGCTTCCCATTTAACCGAGTGGCCCACGAATACACTTAAAACAAAAAAGCTGTGATAAAACATCATCAAAGGGGCAATAAGTACAGCCATGGCCAGCTCTACCGCAGCACCTTTTAATAGCGACCATGCGCCACCAAACTGCTCACGACGTTGAATAAGCGCAAGCACAATGCCCAAAAGCTTAGGTAAGAAAAGCAGTGCTGCCGTACCCCACATGGTTACCATCATCATGTCTTGCCTTGCCACCTGCCAGCTAGGAAACAGCTGATATTCAGATACGAAGAATTCAGGCACTGACGTTGCTCTAATCAGTGCATCAGCGGTGCCTAATGCCAACATACAAAATAAGACTAGCGATGAAATGTAGGCAAAAGCGCCAAATAGAAAATGCAGGCGATTTGCCATTTTAAGGCCTTTCACGTTTAGTAAACCTAAATGTTGAATATTGCCCTGAACCCATCTGCGATCGCGAATGGCGTAATCAACAATGTTGCTAGGTACTTCTTCGTAACTTCCCGTGGTATCGGTTAGCAGATAGGCTTGCCATCCTGCACGGCGAAGTAGCGCGGCCTCAACAAAATCGTGACTAAGAATCTCACCACCAAAAGGCGCACGACCTTCAAGGGTGGGTAAACCACAATGCTGTATAAAGGGCGCTATGCGAATAATGGCGTTGTGCCCCCAATAGTTAGCGCTATCGGTTTGCCAAAACGACAAACCTGTTGCCAGCATAGGGCTATATAAATGCGCAGCAAACTGTACAAAGCGACCAAAGAAGGTGTCTTGGCGCACTGGCATAGGAATAGTTTGAACAAGAGCAGTGTCTGGGTTTTGTTCTATTCGACGCGCAAGATCAACCATGCGGGTTTTACTCATGATGCTGTCGGCATCAAGTACAATCATAGCTTCGTAGTTACCACCCCAGCGCTCACAAAATTCTTTAAGGTTACCCACTTTTCTGTGAAGGTTTTGCTCACGGCGGCGATAGAACACCTGCGATGCATAGCTACCTAAGCGCTTTTGTAGTCTTGAAAAAGCACGTAGCTCTGCATCTGCCTTCGTTAAGTCTCGTGTATCGCTTAACATGTAAAAATCGAAATTCGCCGCCGACTCACTGCCCATAAGCTCACGAACGCACGCCTCAAAGCCCACCATAATGCGCTTGGTGTCTTCATTGTAAACTGGCATTACTACAGCATGACGGGCTTTCAACGCTATATTATCGCTGGGCGCTTTCTGCTTTTTACTTAGGCTTAACGGGTCGATATGAAACAGCTGTAAAACAAACCCAATTATGCCAGTCCAAAATGCCATACACAGCCATGCAAAAAGGGTTAAACCAAGCCCTAGTTGCGCCATCTCTAGGCCTGTCAGGCCGTTTGGAAGAAAAATTTCGTACAAACTCCAGCCTGCCAATGCAGTACTGGGAATAACTAACATTGCCATAATAAACAAACGCATAGATGATCCTTTAACTATTAACTGCCACGCTGAACTGTGTTCATAACTTGATACAGCTTGTGCTGCGTTTTGCTGGTTTTTATTGAAGCGGTTGGTAAACATAGTTCCATACCTCACTAATGCGTTTACCGTCGTGCTCAATGTATGCGCGCATATCTACGGTCTGTTTTTCTTTAGGCTGTACAAAGAACGTAGCGCGCCACTCTTTTCCATCAGCAACAGCATAAAGTCGTTGCTGTGAAATGGTGCCGTTTACACCCTGCACCATTAGCTTCATCGCTTCAGCATTAAATTCAGTGCCCTCTGGCGCAGTAAAATCAATGCTGAACTGACGCGTTTTGCTTAAGCGTTCATCTTTAAATTCATCGCCGGGCAGCACCGCTTTTCCCTGACGAGTACGTATTACGCTTGCCAACTCACTCCTGAAAGGATTTTGCTCAACGGTACTTAGCGTGTATGCAAAGTAGCGAGAGTCACCTGCGGTAAAAGGCTGCTCTGGTGTCCAAAACGCTACAATGTTGTCGTGAATTTCAGACTTTGTTGGAATTTCAACCACCTCTAGGCGGCCTTTATCAAAACCTTGAGATGGCGTTACCCACAGCCCTGGACGAAGATGATAATTGGCTTCCGCATCTAAATAATTACCCCACTCACCATCGCGCTGAAGCATGCCAAAACCTTTAGGCGCAGTATCACTTAGCGATGTTATCTGTAACCGTGCTGGGTTAGTAATAGGACGCCAGATTTGCTCATCGGCGTGTGTCACCATAAGTACACCGTCACTGTCATGTACCTCAGGGCGATAGTCGTCATGGCGTTTTTCTGAGTTTTCACCATACAAAAACATACTGGTAAACGGTGCTATACCAAGCTTTTGTACGTCTTCACGGGCAAACAGCCAGCTTTGAACTTCAACTTTAGTGTCTACCCCTGGCTGAATTATAAACTTGTAGGCACCCGATACAGACGGGCTCTCAAGACGCGCATAAACGGTAATCGGCTGACCTTTTTTAGGCTCGACTATCCAAAACTCAGTAAAGTGGGGAAACTCTTCGCCTTTTGCTAACGCAGTATCAATAGCAAGACCGCGTGCAGAAATGCCATACACCTGATTTTTACCCACTAAACGAAAGTAAGAAGCGCCGAGAAAGACCGCGAACTCATCTTTGTACTGTGCGTTCTTAATCGGGTAATGTAGGCGGAAACCGGCGAAACCCGATTTAGTGTCAGTAAGGTCGGCTAACGCCTTTGAAGTACCGTCATAACTGAACATTGTTTTATCAAAAGGCAATTGAACCGGCGCGTTATCCCTGCCAATGGTATGAATGGTTACAGGGTGCTCATAAAGAAAACCTGGGTGAAAAAACTGCACTTCATAGTCGTTCTCGTCGCGCCAAAGGCTTTCTTCACTTTTAAATCGAATCGAACGATACGTTGTATAGTCCATCTCTTTTAGCGCCGAGTTTAAGCCATGATCGTCCTGCTCATAGCTTTGCGTTGCAGATGCGCGCGCAGCATCAATAACTGATTGAAGCACTGGTGACGAACTTTGGGGCTGATTTTTGTCATTTACCTCTTCTGCCGAAACGGCTTGAAGTGCCATCAAGAAAATACTTATGAATAGCATGGCCACGCCAGATTTGGCGCCAGCGGTAATCTTTTTACTCATGGAAAATAAGTTTAATTTGCCCATTCATCCTCTCCTTATGAAAAGAACGCTATACAAAGAAGGCCATGGCCAGAAGCAAATGAATTAGTTTAAAAGCGCTCTATTCCTTGCTAACTCATTTGTGTGATGCAGATTTGAAAGTGAAATGAAGCCTGCACACCATTTGAATAACGTTCGCGTTGTAATCAGCTAATGAGCAAAAGGTGTTCCAATACGCTATTAGGCCATTTGATTAATGAAAAAAACTATTTATTTCATGAACATAAAAAAGAGTGTGTAAGTTAAATTTTGTACTTACCGCGCTTTTTAGCTTGTCAGATTTTTTAGACTAAAAATAAGTGTTGTTTTTTAGAGACAGTTATTCTGTTTTTATCCATCACCGGCGTTTGAATTACATTGATAGAAAGTAAGCGCAGCAAAAAAGAAAACTAAAATAACGTTTAGTATCATTGTGTTAAATAAATAAAAGGCGAAGCCAATAGCCAGATAACGCAATGTTGGCAAACGCTTTGCAAACTCTCCAACACACGAAAACATGGCTCACGTATTTGAAACGTTAACATGAATACAGAAATGAGCTTTTGTGAACATTAAGGAGTAATCACATGCGCAAAACACTTACACTTCTAGCACTAGTTTCAGCTTCAGTACTTCCATTAAGTGCAATGGCAGACAAGCCAGACTGGCGTTATGTTGAAGGTGGCTACACTAAAATGGACTTCGATAACAACGAATCTTTCGAGCCAGACGGCCTTACTGTTAACGGTAAATACTTACTAAATAGCAATTGGTATTTGAACGGTGAATACAGCTTCTTCGAAGAAGGCAGTTTCGATTTCGACATGCTTACGCTAGGTGCAGGCTACAGACTTCCAGTAAATGCCACGACTGACGCGTACTTTGGCGCCAACCTTGAGCGTATAGATGGCGACGTTTCAGATGAAACAGGTTACAGCATAAATGCTGGTCTTCGCTCTATGATAACCGAGCAAGTAGAACTTGCAGGTGAGATTGGATACTACGACGTAGATGACGGTGAAGCGACGTTCAAAGTAGGTGCTAATTATTACATTACATCGCAGTGGGCAGTCGGCGCTAACTATAAAGTTATTGATGAGTTAGACATTATGCAGGTAACTGCACGCTACGCTTTTTAAGCCTTCCTCTCCTCAGGTAGGTGGCCGGGTTGCTCGACCCGGCTTTTTTGATCCTGTTTTGTGTCTTGGCGCCAATCAATAACCGTCATTGCCTTCGCTTTCCACATCGCTAGGCTGAATGTCTTCTTTGCGCTTAATATCAACGCTTTCATGAAGCTCAGAATAAACCACAACAGCGTCTCCGCTTTTTAGTTTTTCTAATACCTGCTGCACCTTTACATCAAGCTCTACTTCTTGCTCGCCGTAGTCTGTACCTTCTCGCAATACAAACGCTTCGGCTAAACTGAACAGCGTATCGGGTTCTAGTGCGTCAACGGGAATAATCATTTATGTCTCCTGTTAGCACACCATAAAAGTGTGCTGCTGCAGTTAGGATTTGTAATAAGGACTCGTAATAGCGGCTTATTTAAAAGCTTGGGTTTAGAGGTGAAAGTTGCTCTGCTATTTTTTGTAGCTACATGTACTGTTTACGGGTAATACGTCGGTTACAAAACGCTTCACGCGCTCGTGCAGCCATACTTTAGGGTTTAATATCGACCCCTGCATAAAACCAACGTGACCGCCTCTTTCACTTAATTCAACCGTTACATTGCGCGCCAGCTCTTCTTCTTTTGGCACAATAAGGTGGTTCATAAAAGGGTCGTCAATACTGTGTAACACTAACGTAGGGCAGTGAATAGCGCTTAAAAAATGGTAGGCACTACACTTTTCATAATAATCTTCTGCATCAGCAAAACCGTGAAGGGGCGCAGTTACCTTCTCGTCAAACTGCATAAAGCTTTTTATACCGTCTACGTCTGCTTTCGTTAGCTGAATGAGCTTGCGATAGTCGATGTATTCCATTTTTTTACGCAGAGTATCTTTCATACTCGTTAATAAGTACTTCTGGTATACCCGTGAAAAACCTTGGTTAATTGATTTAGCACATTCAGACAGCTTAAGGGGTGATGAGATAGCAACGGCAGCTTTAAGCCATTTTTGAGCAGGGTTTTCACCTAACAGCTTCAACAACATATTCCCACCTAGCGAAAAACCAATAGCCACTTTGGGAATACTTGGAAACTTGTCGTGTAGCCAATCGAGGAAAAAACTAGGGTCTTCAGTTTCACCGCTATGATAGGCGCGAGCTTTTAGGTTTGGCACACCGCTGCAGCCACGAAAATGCATCATCACAACCTGCCAACCATTAACAGAAAGCTGTGCCATCATGTCGTTAGCATAGTGCGATTTCATACTGCCTTCTAACCCATGAAACATCACTACAATACCCGATGTTTCCTGCGGTTTTGGGCCCCACGCAACATCTACAAAGTCATCATCAGGCAACGTTAATCGTTCCATGTCATAAGACAAAGGTAAACGCTTTTGAATGAAGCGCGGCCATATCGTTTGCACATGCCTATTCTTGGCCCACCCTGGCACTTTAAAACTGCTTTTAATTATTTTTCCATGCGATAGCGCTGATTTACTCATGTAACTTCTTTTACGTTCTTGTTATTAAGATAATTGATTGACTAAAAGGCTTACCAAATGACGAGCCTCTTGGCTATCTCGTAGATTATAGGCGTTTATAAGCGCAGCTATAGAAGCGTTAAACACATTTGCGCCCAATGCAGCATTACCTGGAATAGTAGCAACCACCTGCTCGTTAAAGGCCAGCATCATGGCTTCTTGCTGCTGTCGCTCAAGCGTTAACTCTTCTTTTTTCAATGTTTCATAAACATCAGCACTACCGCCTTTATCTGGATGTGCCGCTTTGCGAGAAGCACGATGTAACTTAAGCGTAGCTTCGCTAGGCTCGCACGCCTTTATTATGGCGTTTAACTGCGCAAGATTAATGATGACGTTGTTTTGTAAACACCAACATACTAGCAAAAGCACATTAACGTTTACCTTATGATTGTCTTGAAGCATTAGCGCGATGGGCGCTATATCGCCGGTTGCATACAAGCTAACGCTGTATTGCCAAAACGTTTTGCTGCTTAAACTAGGCGTTGGCATTGTTGTAAGTGTCCCTTGCGCGCTCTATTTCTTCCTGTGCATCAAGCCAGGCCATTTCTTCTTCCTCAAGCTGCTGCTTAAGGCTGGTTTGTTTATCAAGCAGCTGCATAAGCTCTGCTTTTTTGTCATCGCTATATAAACTGGTATCAGCTAACGCTGTTTCTACTTCACTTAGCGCCGAGCTTGCCTTTTCCATCGCTTTTTCATGTTTTTCGATGGCCTTCTTAAAAGGCGCTATTTGCTGCCTAAATTCGGCTTCACGACGCTTTTCTTCTTTACGGTCAATTTTGCGTTCTGGCTTAGAACTTTCATCATTTTGCTGCGCTTTAGCCTCTTCATTAGCTTTCGCTTTTTCAGCAGCCTGCTGTTTTAAAATCCAGTCTCGATAGTCATCTAAGTCGCCTTTGAAGGGTTCAACGGCACCGCTATCTACTAAATAAAAATCTTCACATACCGATGTTAATAAGAAGCGATCGTGCGATACCAACACCATCGCTCCCTCAAAACCTTGCAGCGCAATGTTTAATGCATGGCGCATTTCTAAGTCTAAGTGGTTGGTCGGTTCATCTAGCAGCAACAAATTGGGCTTTTGATAAACAATAAGCGCCAGCACTAAACGGGCTTTTTCTCCGCCCGACATGGGCGCCACCGGCGAGAGCGCTTCATCACCGTTAAAACCAAAGCCACCTAAATAATCGCGAAGCTGTTGTTCTGTGGCTTTTTCATCTATGCGCTGCAAATGCAGTAGAGGTGTTGCATTCGCGTCTAATGTTTCTAATTGATGCTGCGCAAAATAACCAATCTTTAAGCCTTTGGCTGTGTTAAACACCCCTTGCTTTGGTGCATGTACACCTGCCAATAGTTTAATGAGGGTCGACTTACCTTGCCCGTTTCTGCCTAGTAAACCAATTCGACTGCCTGGTACTAAATTTAGCTTAACCTGCTGCAGTACTATGTGCTCATCGTAACCTAGCTGCACTTTTTCCATTTGCACTAACGGATTTGGCAACGCCGATGGCTCTGCAAAAGAAAAACTAAATGGGCTGGCCATATGCGCTGGAAGCAGCGTTTCCATTTTTTCTAATTGCTTGATACGACTTTGCGCCTGCTTCGCTTTACTGGCTTTGGCTTTGAAGCGCGTAATAAACGAATTTAGGTGCGCCACTTTTTGCTGCTGCTTTTCATATTCTATGTTTTGTAGGCGAATACGCTCAGCACGCTGGGTTTCATAGGCAGAATAATTGCCTGTGTAGGTCATCAGTTTTTGTTGTTCTACGCTAATAATTTGTGCCACCGTGTTATCGATAAAGGCTTTATCGTGCGATATGAGCAGCAAGGTTCCCGCATAACGCTGAAGCCACTTTTCTAACCAAATAACGGCGTCTAAATCGAGGTGGTTAGTGGGTTCATCAAGTAACAACAGGTCAGAAGGACATAGCAGTGCCTGCGCAAGGTTCAATCGCATACGCCAGCCACCAGAAAAATCTGTCACGGGGGCAGAAAGCTGAGTATTGGTAAAACCTAGTCCAGAGAGGATAGTGGCGGCACGAGATTCAACATCATAGGCGCCAGCTTGCTCTAGTTGCCCGTGCAGCTGGCCTATTTTAACGCCATCTTCTTGTTGCTCGGCAATGGCAAGCGACGCTTGTAGTTCGCGCAAATGCTTATCACCGTCAATGACGTAGTCGATAGCGGTGCGATCAGACGCAGGAGTTTCTTGTGCAACGCTTACAATGCGCCAATCACTAGGTACACTGCAGTCACCTGCATCTACGCTAAGTTCGCTGCGAAGTAACGCAAAAAGACTCGACTTTCCGCAACCATTGCTTCCAATTAACGCCACTTTATGACCAGGAAATACCTGTGCAGAGGCCTCTTCAAGTAGCACTTTTCTGCCTCGCAGCAGCGAAATATTAGAAAGCTTTATCATGGGTTACCTGTGGTGAAACAACGTAAATAGTGATTTTTGCGGCGATGGATTATACCAAAAACTTAAGGTAAAAGCTGATCATTACGAGGCTTTTAACGGTATAATACCAGCGAAATATAACCAAGGTGTAAGTATGTCGAAAAGAGTTAGACGCCGCTTTGTTGCTGGTGCAACCTGCCCTAAATGCCAAGAGCAAGATACTATTTCATTGTATTATGAAAACAATGTTGAAAAGCTTGAGTGCGTGGCGTGTGGCTACAATGAAGCGCAGACCGATGAAAAAGTAAGCGCCGCAACACGAGAAAACGAAAATGTTATCGGTATTTTCAAACCGCATTAAACTCCGCATCATCGCCCTTTAACATCGTTCTGTAGAACAACGCTTTTTATCGAGTAGCGCTCTGAATGTCAGTTACTCAATGCTGAAGATGTTGCCTTTAAAGAAGCAGATAAAAGGCAAGATTGTTAAGCCAATTCAAATAAGCTAGTTGTCCTGAGACGTTGGGCAGTATAGATGCAGCAATTGGTAGAGTGCTTTTAAATCTACTGGTTTACCAATATGTGCAGTAAAACCTGCATCTAGGTACTGTGCAACATCCTCACTCATCACATTTGCCGTTAGCGCTATAACGGGTATATCACGATTTAAATTTCGTATGTGTTTCTGTGCCTCAAGACCGTCCATCACCGGCATTTGAATGTCCATAAAAATCAAATCCACTTGGTTTTGTTGCACATAGTCTACCGCCTGCTTTCCATTATCCACCATGACTAGACTTGCGCCTGTAGGCGTTAGCATCGACTCAATAACCATTTGATTAATGCTATTGTCCTCTGCTATTAGAATTTTCATACCCTGTAGATTGGGCATTGAATCTTCTATTTTATCAGCGCTTTCTTCTTTCATTGCTGCCCGTGATAGCGGAAGCTCTAGCGTGATAGTGGTGCCTTTTCCTTCTTCACTTTCAAGGTGCATGCACCCTTCCATTAGCTTAACTAAGCTTAGCGAAATAGCCATACCTAGCCCTGTACCACCATATAAGCGTGTAGTGGACGAATCAGCTTGTGAAAATCGCTCAAACACTCTCGCCTGAACTTCTTCACTCATGCCTATCCCAGTATCAATTATCTGACAATACAGTACGTCTTGATCATTCCGCTCAATGCTATTTAACTTAACGGTAACGGTGCCTTCTTTGGTAAATTTGACTGCGTTCGACGTTAAATTTAGCAATATTTGCTTTACGCGCACGCTGTCTCCGCACCAACCATCAACGAATTCAGGCGCAACCTCAATAGCAAATTTAATTCTCTTTTGCTTAACTAACTCTTCAAGCTCGTATTTAATGGTATCTAGCGTATCTAACGCAGAGAAGGGGGCATATTCCAACATGAGCTTTTCAGACTCGATTTTCGAGTAGTCAAGAATATCGTTAATAATGGTAATAAGCCCTTTTGCAGAAAAAGTCGCGTTTTCAACAACCGGCCTTAATGATGCCTCAACCGTGCTGTTGGCTAGAAGTTGCAAGGCGCCTAAAATGGCGTTCATCGGCGTTCTAATTTCATGGCTCATATTGGCGAGGAAGGCGCTTTTTGCTCTTGTTGCAGCCTCTGCATTACTCTTTTCCTGCTCAAGCACCGCCATGGTGTTTACCTTGTCGGTAATATCGTAATTCACACCAATCATTTTTATTGGCTTGCCCGATGCGTCTTTCTGCACTAATGCATTTGCTTTGATATGCTTAACTATGCCTTCGCTGGTCAGTATGCGAAACTGAGTATCGTAGCTACCAGTTTTCTTTATAGCAGTAATAAGCAAATCCTTGGCGTGATCTACATCATCAGGATGAACCGATGTTTCCCAAGCCTCGAATGCACCACTAAATTTATCTTTAGGCACATCGTAAAGTGAATACATCCAGTCGTCCCAATACAAGCTGTCGTTGATGAGATCCCATTCCCATACGCCCATACCCGTAGAGCTGTTGGCAATTTGTATTCTTAATGAGTTCGAGACCGCTTCTTCTCGAGCTGCACGAAGCTCATTTTCTACATTTTTCTGTTTCGTAATATCTTGAAAAACACCAAAAAGCCGTATGCACTCACCGTCAGCAAAATACGGTTTACCCTGCGCTTTCACCCACTTTTCTTTACCTGTAGCGGTGATAATTTGTAGCTCGAGATCCCATGGCGTACCGTTTTCAATGCCAGCAGCTACTGCTTGGGTTATCAGCTCACGGTTGCGTCCTTCTTTGTAAAAGTTAATACCGGTCTCTATGTTTGGAAGGTAATCATCAGGCACTTCGTGAATGGCTTTGGTTTGCTCACTCCACACTACTTCTTGAGTTTTAAGGTCAACTTCCCACGTACCAATGTTGGCGGTTTTTTCTAGTTCAGCGAGCAGCATTGCCTGCTGCTGATAGGCGATTTTCTGCTCTCGCTCCTGTTTTAAGTTTTCAGCCTCTTGCGCTTTTAATTCTGTAACGTCGGTATGCGCCCCAATCATTCGAATAGGCTTACCAGCGGAATCTCGAATGGCCATGCCCCTGCATCGTACCCATACTGTATGGCCTTTTTTATGGCGGTATCTTACAAACTGATCGTAGGGATGCGCTGGATTGGCACAGTGCTTTTCAAAGTTATCAAAGGCGGTAGCAAGGTCTTCCTTGAAGATAATATCTTTCCATTCAGACGCTAGGTGTTTTTTTTCAGCAGGGTCGTAACCAAGCGTTTTCCAAAATGACGGGCTCATCCACTCGTGTTCTGGGTTTTCTAAATCCCAAAACCACAGCCCGTCTAGAGAAGAACGTTCTATGAAATCGAATATTTTTGGGTCGGTTTGAAACAGCGCCTTGAGCTCTTGAAACAACGGGTGCTGTTCGTCTGCTTGTTTTGTCGACAAAGATGAGGCCTCGAACTGCTAGTTATTTAAATCTAGCAGTGGCTCTAACAACTCGCAACAAAATGCCTTAATTACATTAGTTACTACTAATTAATAGTGAGGAGGCGGGGTTTCTTCAGACTGTTTAGCAATATTAGAAGGCTCAATTGACTTAACGCGATCAATAACGTGACGTACCTTGAACGACAAATCATCTAACTGTTTCTGCTGCGATGACAATGCATCGTTGAGTGCTTCAATGGTATGTTCTTGAAACGCAACTTTTGTTTGCAGCTCTTCAATAAGCGCATGTGCACTTTCAAGCTGCTGTTCCATTTCACTACTACTTTTGGTCGTCATGTTACCTCTCTCGTTGCCATACTTCGGCAAGACCACTACTGCTAACAGACACTATGTTACCATTTGGCATAAAGGCAACGCCATAAACAACTGCCGTAGGGGGAGAGATAGATTCGCGCGATGCAACTTGAATTGCCTGTGTTTGCTGGCCAGTTTGCAAATCCCATACGTAGACCTTTCGCGACGGAGAGCCAGTTACTAGGTGTGTACCGTCTTTAGAAAACTCCACATCGGTGAATATTTTCTGTCTTGATGCAAAATCGAGCGCGCTTACCGGTTGACCCGTTTGAACATTCCATATTTGCGATTTACTTTTGCTATCGGCGGTAAATGCGAAGCGCCCTTGATCATCAAGCGCTACTTTGGTTACCCGCGTAGGGTGGGTAAATGTATGAATTATTTGCCCTGTCTCAGTGCTCCACAAATAAGCGATATAATCATTGCCGCCCGTTAACGCGAACTTACCATTAGGTGAAATATCGATGCTGTTCACTTTTTCAGTGTGACCTAAAAACTCTAACCGTCTTGATGTTCTTGGCTCGAAATACATTACCTTGCCGCTAGAGCGCGCCACCAAAATACCGTTACCACCGTTAGTCACTGCTACATCGCGAATAGATGACTCATCGATGCGCCAAAAGCCTTCTGGTTCACCGGTGTCAATACTCCACAGAGCAAACGCTTCACGATCGGCTGTCACCACGTAGCGTTTATCAGCGCTAATATGAACAGACATAACAGTGTTATTACCTTCACCCTGATGCCCCCAGCTGAATAGCGGTGTATCCTCGCCAATACGCCAAACGTTTATACCGTTATTCACACCAGACACCACTGCCAGCGAGCCGTCAGAAGAAATATCAGATGCGTATGCACCTTCTTCTACATGACGCCACTGTTGTATTGGCGTAGTATCAGGTACGGTACATCCTGCAGATCCACCGATAAGCACGATGAGTAACAATATTCTAAGGAACATTTGGGCTCTAAACATAATCAAATGGGTTTCGCTTTGTTAACGCTAGGTTTAACATAGCACGGATCACGCATCTTTAACTATCGTGCAACACTGCCTTGGATGCAGCAGTATAGACACAGACGCATGATGATAAAAAATAATGGAGACATTTTTATGCAGAAGTCGCTCGTTGCTTTATCAACCCTTGCTGCGCTAGGCCTATTTGCTTGCCAGCCAAATACTACTGATGAAGCCGCTTCTACAACCGCTGATAGTGCAAATACTACTTCTGTTTCAGCAGAAGAAATGACAGATTCACAAAAGCAAGCTTACGCCATGGGCGCAAGCATGGGTTTGTTTGTTAGCAGTCGTGCCGAACAACAAGAGCAACTAGGTCTTACTTTAGATCAAGAAGCTCTTAAACAAGGCTTTCAAGACGGTTTAGCAGATACGCTAAAATTCACTCCTGAACAAATTCAACAAATTGCTCAGCAAGGTGAAGAAGTACTTCGTACTAAACAACAAGAAGCTGCAGCACAAGCCGCAGAGAAAAACATTGAAGCCGGTGTTGCATACCTTGAAGAAAACGCAAAGCGTGAAGGCGTAGTAACGACCGAGTCAGGTCTTCAATATGAAGTTCTAACCGAAGGTGAAGGTGCAAGCCCTGTAGCAACTGATGTAGTGAAAGTGCACTATCGCGGTACGCTACTAGACGGCACAGAGTTCGATTCATCTTACAAGCGTGGCGAGCCAGCTGAGTTCCCACTAAACCGCGTTATTTCAGGTTGGACTGAAGGCGTTCAGCTAATGAAAGAAGGTTCGAAGTATCGCTTCCATATTCCTTCTGAGCTTGCATACGGTCAGCGTGCAACAGGTGCAATAACACCTAACTCGACACTAATTTTTGATGTTGAGCTTCTTGAGGTTGTTAAACCAGAAGCGGAAGCACCTACCGAATAATTGAATGCACGCGTATTAAGATTAATAAGTGTATAGAAATGATAAAGCCGACGCCCAATGCGTCGGCTTTTTTTATTTAAATGAGTCAGCGTAATCCATGCCTACCTTTTCCCTACGAGCAAGTGGCTTATCACCACGCGCGTACCCAAATAGTAAAGTGGGTTATTCAATATGCTTGGTGCCTCGAATCACTATGTAAATATAGTCAACGCTCCCAATAATTGCCTATTTTCGACAGCGTTTTTCATGGAACAAATTAGCCTTAGCGCGGTGCTTTTAGAACAGAAAGTTTTAAGCCACTATCTTTGCGGCGCGCGGCGACGCTCTGTATGTACTTTGAATGTTGCAAAGTAATTTAACAGTGACTGTCCAACCTTATACATGGCACAACCCAAAATAAGATAAACAACGGTTTTTAGGCTTTTCAAATGAACAACAATATCAAGCATGGCGTAAAGCAATAACAGCGCACCACTTAAAAAAAGCATAAATCCAATTATCGTACCGCTAATTTGGAGGGTGTCGGCATTGGAACGCCGGCGGTTCAACATCGGAATTTTATTACGCATCTGCTTCCCTTAGAGAATTGTATATATTTTATACTATGACTCTTTAAAAATGGTTTATGTTCAATAATTATTCAACATGCCTTATTTCTCATCAATTAACAAACGTAAAGATTGCGTTTCACTCATTCACCCTCATAGAGTAAGGGTATTTAATTCATCTTTTTGTAGGCCATTGTGAAAACACCACTGATCACTCGAAAAGGTTATTTGCAACTAAAACAGGAACTAGACACGCTGTGGCGAGTAGAGCGCCCAGAGACTACCCGTAAGGTAACATGGGCAGCCAGCCTGGGTGATAGAAGCGAAAACGCTGACTATCAGTACAACAAAAAGAAGCTACGTGAAATAGACCGACGGGTGCGTTACCTGCGCAAGTGTTTAGAGAATTTAAAAGTTGTTGATTACGACCCACAGCAAGAAGGAAAGGTATTTTTTGGCGCTTGGGTAGAAATTGAGAATGAGTCTGGCACTGTGATGCAGCTGCGGTTAGTGGGTTATGATGAAATTTTCGGCCGCAAAGACTACATTTCTATAGATTCCCCCATGGCAAGAGCATTGGTGGGAAAAGAAGAGGATGATGAGTTTATTGTTAAAACCGAAGCCGGCACTAAAGAATGGTGGATTAACCGTATTTGGTACGACACCACAGATAAACTGTAGAAAATGTTAATACCATGGAAGTGAAAGGCATTGCATTACGGCTTTCAACAAAGCGTTTGGTGTGATGATCAGACGACTTCCTTTTTATCGCGGTGATACAATTGCCGCATCTTGTTTCATTACCAATGTTGTGCGCCTTATATTATCGGTACAACGTTTTGCATTTGCCTAATGCATATTTTTAAGCACCTTAGAGCGACTTATGATTATAAATAAAATTGCCGAAGAACTTGCCGTACAAGCGTCGCAAGTGACTGCAGCCGTCAAACTGTTAGACGAGGGCGCAACGGTTCCGTTTATTGCTCGTTACCGAAAAGAAGTTACCCAAGGGTTAGACGACACCCAACTGCGTAATTTGGAGCAGCGTCTTACTTATCTTCGCGAGCTAGAAGAGCGTCGCGACGTTATTTTAAAGTCTATCGATGAGCAGGGAAAACTTACCAGCGAGTTGAAGAACAGCATTGTTTCAGCTGATAGCAAAACTACCCTCGAAGATCTTTACTTACCCTACAAGCCTCGTCGCAGAACAAAAGGGCAAATTGCCATTGAAGCGGGTTTAGAACCGTTGGCTGATGCATTGTTTAACGATGCGAATGTGGCGCCTGAAAGTGAAGCGCAGCAGTATATTAATAGTGATGCAGGCATTGCTGACACGAAAGCAGCACTAGAAGGTGCTCGCTATATTTTAATGGAGCGCTTCGCTGAAGATGCGACTCTTCTAGGTAAAGTACGCCATTATTTAACTGAAAACGCACATGTAAAAAGCACGGTAGCGCCGGGTAAAGAGAAAGAAGCGGCGAAGTATAAAGACTACTTCGAGCACAACGAAAAGTATAAAACCGTACCTTCTCATCGCGCACTGGCGATGTTTAGAGGGCGTAACGAAGGCATGCTGCATATTCAGCTAGATGCCGATCCTCAGTCGGAAGACAACAGCCCGTCGCACTGTGAGCATATTATTGCAAGCCATTACGACATTATGCATCGAGGCCGCGCCGCAGACGACTTCTTAGCACAAGTTGTGCAATGGACATGGAAGATAAAAATTGGTCTTCACATGGAAACTGAGCTTTTTAGTGCGCTGCGTGAGCGTGCTGAAGAAGAAGCCATAGAAGTATTCGCCAAAAACCTGAACGATTTGCTAATGGCTGCACCTGCGGGAGCCAAAACAACAATGGGGTTAGACCCAGGCTTACGTACCGGTGTGAAAGTAGCGGTAGTAGACAGTACAGGTAAAGTGCTCGCCACTAATACCATCTTCCCGCATGCTCCACAAAACCAATGGGACAAGTCTATTCGCACGCTTACTACGCTGTGTAAACAGTACAAGGTAGACCTAATTAGTATTGGTAACGGCACAGGCTCGCGCGAAACCGATAAGCTAGTAGGTGAAATGCTGAAAAATAACAGCGACCTACAAGCTCAGAAAATCATGGTAAGCGAAGCAGGCGCATCTGTGTATTCAGCGTCTGAGCTTGCGTCAAAAGAGTTACCTGAACTTGATGTGTCTTTACGCGGTGCTGTGTCTATTGCACGTCGCTTACAAGATCCGCTAGCCGAACTAGTAAAAATTGAACCCAAAGCCATTGGCGTGGGCCAATATCAGCACGATGTAAGCCAAAGTCAGTTGGGCAAATCGCTAGACCGCGTTATAGAAGACTGCGTTAACGCAGTTGGCGTAGACTTAAATACGGCGTCACCTGCACTGCTTAGCTATGTTTCTGGCTTAAACAAAACGCTAGCGCACAACATTGTTCACTTCCGCGATACCAACGGTGCATTCCCTGATAGAAAAGCCCTGCTTAAAGTAGAACGTTTAGGGCCAAAAGCCTTCGAGCAAGCCGCAGGTTTTCTTCGTATCGTAAACGGCACTAACCCGCTTGATGCGTCTGCCGTGCATCCTGAAGCATACCCAGTAGTAGATAAAATTGTTGATACTACCGAAGTCGCTGTAAACGATATTATTGGTAATACCGAGCTACTTAAGCGCTTGTCACCAGAAACCTTTACTAACGATGACTTTGGTTTACCGACGGTAAAAGACATCTTGAAAGAGTTAGATAAACCCGGCCGAGATCCGCGACCTGAATTTAAGACCGCCGCATTTAAAGACGGCGTAGAAACCATTAACGACTTAAAAGTAGGTATGGTTTTAGAAGGAGTAGTTAGCAACGTTGCCAACTTCGGCGCATTCGTAGATGTTGGTGTGCACCAAGATGGTCTTGTACACATTTCAGCATTAACGAACAAGTTTATCTCAGACCCTCGTGAAGTGGTAAAAGCCGGAGATATAGTAAAAGTGAAGGTGCTTGAAGTTGATGTACAGCGAAAGCGTATTTCATTCACCATGCGCCTTGACGACACACCAACGCAGTCATCGAGTAACAATAACGGTGGCAGAGACAAAGCGTCTCGCCAGAACAACGGCAGTAAAGGGCCTGCGCGCAATCAGCAGCGCGGCGGTCAAAATCGCAATAACCACAATCAAAGCCGCAATCAGAGTCAAAACAGCGCTATGGGCAATGCCTTTGCCGATGCGTTTGCCAAAGCGAAAAAATAACCTGCCAATTCACATTCATTGCTGGCTTGAAATATAGCCAGCAACTGAATGATACTTAGACAATACCATTACGCTCACCTGTCATAGGACGACCCATGAACGTACCCTCATTGTCTTCAAGTATGCTTATTGTTAACGAAGATACGCCCGATCTTCGCGACCGTGTTTATCAACCACATCTTGCGCCACTTAAACCTTTTGTCGACCCGCCAGGTAACCTCAATATTCTTAAGCAAGGCGAAGACGGTGCCTGCACAGGTTTCGCGCTTGCCGCAACAATAAACTTTATTTACCGACAACAAGGTAAAGACTGCAGCGTAAGCCCTTGGATGCTATATGCAATGGCTAAACGTCACGACGAATGGCTAGGAGATGGTTACGAAGGCTCAAGCTGTCGCGGTGCTATAAAGGGCTGGTACAACAGCGGTGTGTGCAGCCACACATTAACGAATGACATTGAAGATAGCGATGGGTTTGCAATGACTCTGCCTATTGCACAAGACGCCGCCAACCATCGCTTGGGCGCGTATTATCGGCTTGAACGAGAGATAAGCGACTTTCATGCGGCCATAAACGAGGTAGGCGTTATTTTTGTTTCAGCCAGAATTCATGAAGGATGGAAAGACTGCGATGGCGACGAAATAACTCTTACGCCCGAACCAATGGGCGGCCATGCTTTCGCTATTGTGGGTTATAACGACATGGGGTTTTGGATTCAAAACTCGTGGGGTACAAACTGGAAAAAGTCGGGGCTGGCGTTGTGGCGTTATGAAGATTGGGCCTTAAATGTAATGGATGCATGGGTAGTGCAGCTTGCGTTACCCATAAACACAACCGGCACATTCCATCATGCGACAGGGCTTGTTGCCAAAGGGCTATTTAAACGCGCTACACCCCGTGTCAGTATTCAAAATCACTTTGTACATTTTGACGATGGTCACTTCGATACAACAAGCAAGTATTGGAGCAATAAAGTGCACGTAGACAATGTTATTGCGCAGCTTGCAGCATCAAAACATAACAAAGTTATGCTGTACGCACACGGTGGCTTAAACACGGTAAAAGCGTCTGCACAGCGCATTGCTGCAATGAAAGATACATTCTTGAAAAACGGCATTTACCCAATACATTTCATGTACGACACAGGCTTACTAGAAGAGCTAAAAGACATTCTTGGTTTTAAAAACAAAGAAGTCAGCAACAAAGTTGGCGCTTTCACAGACTATACCGATCGCATTTTAGAGTGGGCCACGCGAAAAGTAGGTGGAGCGCTATGGCGAGAAATGAAGTCAGACGCATGCACCCCGTTTACCCGTGCGACGTCAGATGGCAGTTACTTTCTTTCCCAACTTGCCCGCTATTTACGTGACAATAAACAGGTAGAGCTACATGTTGTAGGGCATTCAGCAGGGTCAATTTTTCATGCTCATAGCCTTGCGAGGCTAGCTAAGTTAACGCCGGAGTTGTCGGTGAAGAGTTTGCAGCTGTTGGCGCCTGCCATTAGCTACCCTTTATTTAAAGAAACACTCACGCCGCTAATCGATAAGCAGTTTATAAAGCAAACACGTATTTATAACTTGTCTGAAACCTTAGAGTTAGACGATCACGTGGGGCGTGTATATCAAAAATCGTTACTCTATCTTGTCTCTAACGCCTTCGAATCAAAGGCTAATATGCCATTACTTGGTATGCAGGTATTTAATGCCTCTGAGAAGGGAATAAGTTTTACATACAGCGACGGTATTGAAGGTACCGCCAGCGCCGCCCGTACGCATGGTGGCTTTGACGGTGATGTAGACACAATGAATAGTGTACTTCACACCATTTTAGACAAACCTGCTAGCTTTGAATTCACCAAAGCCATTCTAGATTATTAAAGTGTGTTAACCCTTACAGTATGTATTGCAGCAAAGGTTCAGTGCTAGGCATTTAGATAAGGCAGCATTCGCGTGATGTAGCTATGTGCATAAATGTGAGCAGACGCTCGGTACATATTAAAAAAGGGGCAGCTGCCTATGCTTGCAGAGCAAGGCCTTCCCTAACAGGGGTATATGCTTGCGTGTATGCATTTTGTATACGCCCAATGCGCGCTTGCATAAGCGGGTCGCTTGCAGGTGCTTCAAAGTTTAGCGAACGCGTACCAATAGCATCACTAGCTGGAGCCTGACCTTCTTGCACCGACTGTTGCGCCGATAAAATAGCATCGTCCAGACTGCGCGTTGGCGGTGCAACGGTGTTACCTGTAATGTCATCAAGCGGCGGTGGCTGTGACGGCGCTACGTTAGGAATGAAGCCTTCTAGGTCATTTTCCGCGTTTTCACCCGTGACTTGCGTTGAAGCATTGGGGATATTTGGCGAGCCAGTTTCGCTTGAAGAACTGGATGTTGAAGCTTGTGATACCGAGGCTAGCTCTTCGCGGTTATCCTCAGCAATGTCGTTTCGCGCTTCAAAGGCTTTTTGTGCAGCCTCTGCGGCTACTTTCAAATCTTGTGATGAAGGTTGGGCGGGAGCAAGTGCTGCAGCGCGTACTTGCTGCATTTTTCTTAACGTTTGCTCAGGGCTTTGCTCTTCTGAAATATCAATAGAAACTTCGCCACCTGTGGCGTAACGCTTGTTATCTGGCCCTGTTGTATATTCATATTGTGGCGAACCTGCATACTGACCGCCAGTGGCGGCGTGAGCCTGTTCGTGCGCGCGCACTTCTTGATCGCGGGCCTTTAATTGTTCAATTTCTTGCGCATCTTGTTGAGCTTGTTGTTGCTCACGCTGCTGAGCTTGCTGCTCGCTTTGCGCATTTTCCTTTCCAGCGCTTTCATCTTGCGCATTGTCGCGCTCACCACCAAACACATTCTGAAAAGCATTTTGCAGGTCGGTTTGAATTTGTGGGCGCTCGTACGTAACCGGCGCTGGCGGAAGTCCAGGACTTTTCGCTTTATCAGCTTCAGAACCAAGCCCTTTTTGCGAAGCACCTTGCTCTGCGTCACCCGTTTGCGGAATAGTCTCACGCTGCACGTTGTCGCGACGAGCCGACTCCGTGTTTATATTCGCCGTTGGGTAGGCGATAGCGTTAAGAATTGGGGTGACGATGTTCAATGTGAACTCTCTATTTAAGCAATAGTATCGATAATAGTGCCTAACATGTCGTTGGCAGTATCAAGCACTTTAGCTGACGCCTGTGCATTAATGCTGTTCACATTAAGCGAAATTAAATCATCGGTTATGTTCCCGGGCACAGCGCCTGGTGTAGAACCTGATGAAGCGTTTTGAGCTGAGGAAGATGCAGCGGCCGTCGCTTCGCTTGGCACATTTTGCGTGCTCTCTGCAGAGCTTTCTACAGTTCTCGCTGCAATATTCGACGCTGCTTGCGTAATACCGTTGCTGGCATTTTGCAGGCCCAGTTGGCCCGACGCAAACGCAGCACCTAGGTTTGAACTACTAATACTATTCATACACTACCTCTACTCTCTCATGTGCAATTATTAACCAATATCGAGAAAATAGAAAGCCTTTCACGGTGTTTAAGCATTAAACTTTTGTCGTGTAAGGCTTTTAAAATAGCGACTTAAGACGCTTTTTGTCGCTGAACATTCGCCACAAAACTAAAAATGATATCGGCAGTTTGCTGAGGATGGGAAATAAACGGTGCGTGAGAGGCATGCGGTAAAACTACCGTGTCTGCTTGCGGTTGCAGTTCACAAATATTATCAATGCCACTGGTCGGCACCAGAGAGTCCAATCGCCCGTAAATCCTAAGCGTTGGCACCGCAATTCGTCCTACTTCTTGTCGAATATCTTCAGTAGACAGTATACGTAAACCCTTTTTCAAAGCTTCTTCTGCGGGGTCTGGGAATTGGGTAACATGTTCGCGAATAGCTTTAATATCTTGCTTCGCAGTTTCGCTTCCCATCGCCTGAATAGCCAAAAAGCGCTCAAGGGTTTTTTGGTAGTTTTTCTCTAGCTGCGCCTCAAACATTTTCAACAAGTCTGCCGCAATACCAGGCCAACCAGGCCCGGCGATAAATCGAGGCGTTGATGCAATCGTAATTAAGCCTGCTAACTTTTCTGGCGCCATCAACGCGAGTTTCTGCGCCACTAAACCACCAAGCGACCAGCCAACCAATACACAGCGTTCAGGCAATACGTCTACAAGTGCATTCGCCAGGGTTTCAACCGTATAAGGTGACGGCAAGTGATCAGCATTTTCGCCAAAACCAGGAAGATCGATGGTGGTAATGGTGAAATTGTCACTTAAATAAGGAATAAACGAAGTAAATGCCCCGCTATTCATGCCCCAGCCGTGCAAGAAAACAATCTCTAAACCTGTGCCCTGTGTACGGGTGACAAGTGCACTTTTAGTATGCAAACTTTCCATATACACCTCCTTTGGCTTTGCCGTGTTCGTAACACGAAATAATGAAAATAAGTCAACAGTCGACCATTCAAGGAAGTTGATGGAATCAACATAATGAACCTTTCATGCCTATTATGTTATCAGGCAAGTCCTACGCCAGTATGTCAGTGGTGTGAAGAAGATTTGTTTTTTTTCAACTCAACACTGCATGGCGATAATTTGCTTCGCTATGGCCCAGTAGGCGGCCATGTAAAGCACAGCCACTACAGTAGTCTGTCAGTATTAGGGCTGCATACATGGCCAATGTCCTCACTGGTTCACCAGTTTAAGTTTACCCATACTGTCGCCGCAGGCAAAGCGCTTAGTAACTGGTTTGTCCATAAAAAGCGACACTGTAGCTTACCGCTACCACATATATTGCTTCCTGTGCCGATAAGCGTATGGCGGCTTGCTAAACGCCACTATAACCAAGCCCAAGTAATTGCACATGTGTTGAGTAGTGCACTGCATATACCCGTTGCACCAAATTGGGCTCAGCGCAGAGGGTGGCAGGCGCAACACATGCTCTCAAAAGCGGCGAGGCAGGCTAACGCAAAGCAAGCATTTCGGTTAACAAAGACAGGTATCGACCACGACTACAGTCAAGCACAAAAAAAGCAGAAACAGCTGCGAGTAGCAATTGTTGATGACGTTATTACAACAGGTGGCACGGTGAATGTGCTAAGTAAAATGCTAAAGGCACGTTACCCCGATATAGATATACAGGTTTGGGCGATGACATTTACGCCACCGCCCAAAAGTACGTTACTGACTAATCAGTAGTAAACGCGTAAATTAACGTACGAAGTGAGATTGATAAATTGCATTGGCAAGCACTTTATTTGTGCCATACCAGTACCCTCTAAATTGCATGTTGTCTGTGAAACCAATAACCACACCGCGTCCCATTTTGTTGGTGGTAACCGCTGTAGACTCAGCCATAAGCTCAACCATAGCATTATCACTAAAGCCTGCCATTAGCGGCTCTTCAGTATAGGTTGCCGGCGTAACAAACGGCGAACTGTCGCCCTGCACAATCATATTACTGGTTTTAAACATAGGAAGCGTATCGCTTTCAAAGCCATAGAATAACGGGTGTGAAGTGTCTATTTTCGTCTCAAATACTGCGCCTGCTACTAGCTTCTTCGCGTACAACGCTCCGCCGTCTGCGTAAGACAACTTGCTCTCATCAAAAGCATTATCAATGGTTTCACGGCTTACTACTTCTGCATCAAGCCACTTGTTATCAGTGAAGTAACGAAGTGCCGATTTCTGACCTATCATTACGCCGCCGGCTTTAACCCAGCTCTCTAACTGCGCTTTCTGGCTCTCAGAAAACCCGTAACGGCCGCTTGGGAAAATAATATGGGTGTAGTGAATTGAAGGGTCTGAAAGCGCACGTCCAACGTGCTGCTGCTCAACAATGCTGGCCGCAATACCTACCTTAGTATCGAAGTAATGCCAGATTTCGCCCGCTTCGTATTCACTGGTACCCTCACCACCCACAATCATAACTTGAGGGGCGTAAACTGGCGCCATGCTTCTGCTACCTAAGTCGTTTCCTACCGGCGTAAGTCCCGACTTAAAGCTAAATACAGGAACCTGAAGTTTAGCTTGTGCTTGCGTAATAATGTCTTCAATGTTCGCTGGCTGTGCCAGCCCTTTAGGAACAATAATGCTGCCAGGCGGTAAGGAAACTACGTCGCCATTATACGACAATGCCGCAAACGCCTCTTCGCTACTACGAACCTGAACACCTTGCTCTAAAAGCGTTTTTAGCATTGCTGGAGCATAGTAGTGCTGCCACGAAAAGCCATAGGCGTAAGCATCATTTTGAATAGTATTTAGGGCAAGCGTTGCAACGGTTTCTTTGTCGCCTCGTTTCACGTCACGGGCATCACCTTTATCTAATGGCGAATATTGAAGATTGAAAGCGAGTGCTAAATTCCACGTAGACACATCGTAAAAGGTATTGTTTTCAAACGATGTTTGTGTAGAAAAAATCGATTTTACTAGACGGTACTGCGGCTGCTCGGTCGGTACATAGACAGCCTGCCCCTTTTTGTATGTTATTCCGTTAACTTTGCTGTCTTTATTCACCACTTCGTAGCGAATATTGTGCTGCTCTAGCATCGACAAAAAGGCGTTCAAACGGCCTAAATCGGTTTCTGTACCTACAACGAAACCAACGGTTTTATCGTTCTTCGCTTGTTCTTGCGTGCCGCGCACAAAGTTAGACTGATAATCTAACAACGCAGCTTTATTTGCTAAAGCACCTCTGAACGTGCTCAATGACGTTGTTACTTGATTTTGAATAGTGTCTTTAAATGCAAGTTCGCCATTTATTGACGACTGCAAATGACCGCGAGAACTTGCCTGCTCGAACAGGATACCAATACTGCCATGCAGATCAGGATAGGTAGACCCCTTACCTGCGTAAAAGTCGTCAAAGGCTTGCTCAGTAAAATACAAAGTGCCTTCTTTATCAAAAGCCGCGGCATGATACTGTGCCAGCGCCTCTGTAAGGGTCACATTCTCGTCTGGTGTTAGTGGGTTCTTTCTAGAGCGTACACCCGGCTGGAAGAAATAGGTGCTGTCTGTGCCCATTTCATGAAAATCCGTCAACACATGCGGGCGCCATTTATGAAACTGCTTAATACGCGCTTGAGACTCAGGATGAGCCAATAACAGCCAGTCTCTATTTAGATCGAACCAATAGTGATTAGTTCTACCTGAAGGCCATCCTTCGTCATGCTCTCTGTGACGAGAGTCAGATACTAGCTGCTTACCCTTGTGCATGTTCGCCCACTGTGCAAACCGAGATAAGCCATCGGGGTTGAAAGAAGGGTCAAACAACACAATATTATCTTTGAGAAGGGCATCAACCTCTTCGCCTTGGCCGGCAGCAAGGTAATAAGCTAGCGCAAGCGCCGCATTTGATCCAGACGGTTCATTGCCGTGAATGCTATAGCCCATGTAGAAAACAAGTGGTGCATCTTTACTTACTTTTTTGCCGCCCAACATGGCATCGATATGCTGCTTTCGCATAGTTTCCAAGTTGTCGCGGTTATCTGGCGATGTAATGGTAAGCAGCAAAAGAGGGCGGTTTTCATGAGTGCGTCCAGTCTCTTCGATAGTGACACGGTCTGACGTTTCAGCAAGCACTTTCATGTATTGCACCAGTTGATCATGGCGAACGTGCCATTCTCCAATTTGTGCACCTAGTACCGATTCAGGTGTGGGAATACTTGTGTTGTACGTTACCGTGTCAGGTAAGTAGGCGTGAACTGGTTTGCCGCCGTGATCAGGTGCGATAGTAACTGGAGCAGCATGCGCTTCATTAACTGTGGCGGCACCAAATGACGCTGCTCCCAGCGCCAAAGCGGTAACCAGAGCAAGGTGACTTTTTTTCGCTGCGTTGTAAATGTTCGCTAGCATGGCGTTTCCCGTCTTGTTGTTATGGTTGAGCTGACGTTGCGACAAACAATGCCCTCAACAAATTCGATTTACTGAAATAATTTTTTTAATTAATACCTGACTGTTTTACTCAGGTAAATTTGATACAATAATCCAAATTTTAAAATATGTAGGACTTGCTGATGATTACTATATCAGAAGAAGCCCAGGCTCACTTCGTAAAACTGCTGAGTAAACAAGAGTCTGGCACGAATATTCGTGTATTCGTCGTAAACCCAGGCACTTCGTCGGCAGAGTGTGGCGTGTCCTATTGCCCGCCAGATGCCGTTGAACCTACTGATACGCGTCTACCGTTCAATGGGTTTGATGCCGTGGTAGATGAAGAGAGTGCGCCGTACCTAGACGAAGCTGAAATTGATTACGTTACCGACCAAATGGGTTCACAGCTAACGCTTAAAGCGCCAAATGCTAAGGCGCGCAAAGTGTCTGACGATGCACCGCTTGTCGACCGTATTAATTACATGATTGAGTCTGAGATTAACCCTCAGCTTGCAAGTCACGGCGGTAACGTTGTACTTACCGAGTTAACCGACGACGGCTTCGCTATACTTCAATTCGGCGGTGGTTGTAACGGCTGTTCAATGGTTGATGTTACGCTTAAAGACGGCATTGAAAAGCAGATGCTAGAACAGTTTGCAGGCGAGCTAAATGGCGTGCGCGATGCGACTGAACACCAAGCTGGTGAGCACTCGTACTACTAAGTTAGTACTAAGCAAAAAAATACAGTGGCACTTATCACCCAAGATGTGCATAAAAGCTGGCAACGATTCAAAATAGGTCTGGCTATTTTCGTTGCTGGCGCTGTAATGCTTTTATCAATAAGTCATTGGCACATTGCCGTTCACTACCTGTCACTTTCTGTCCTGTTCGGCGGTTTTGCCTACGCTATGTTTGGCTATGCGGGTATATTCATAAACCGCTTCACCTTCCTGAAAAATAAAAAACCTCCTCCTAAGTTTTAAGCTTTTCGCTTGAAAACCCGTCATTCTCGTTGCACATTGACAATTGCAACGCGTGAGATAAGAACAAAGCAATGCGGCTTGTAATAGCCACGCGTTGTTTAACACACCGCGTAACTATTGAAGGCCCTTATGGCGAACACCTAAATGGACGTGATGCGATGAAAAAACTGGGCCTTATTGGCGGAATGAGTTGGGAGTCGACGGTTAGCTATTATCAGGCACTTAACCGCGGTGTTAACCATGCTTTAGGCGGGCTCCACAGTGCGCCACTACTGTTAAGCAGCGTAGATTTCGCCCCGATTGCGCAACTACAGCATGAAAACAACTGGGATACACTTGGCAATATGCTAGCTGAAGAAGCCAAGGCTCTAGAGCGCACAGGTGCTGATGCTATTCTTATTTGTACTAACACCATGCATAACGTTGCCAATGCAGTTATCAGTGCAACGTCACTACCCTTATTGCATATTGCTGACGCCACCGGTGAAGCACTCAATAAAGACAAAGTACACACTGTCGGCTTATTGGGTACGCAATTCACAATGTCACAGCCATTTTACAAAGACAGGCTAAAAGACAAATTTAACATTGAGGTGGTTGTACCGAGTGCAGAGCAACAGACCATTGTTCATAACATTATTTATGAACAATTATGCAAGGGCGTGATTTGTGCTGAGTCACGTGAGGCGTATATTAACGTTATAAACGACTTGGCAGCACAAGGCGCAGAAGGCGTTATTTTGGGCTGTACTGAGATTGCACTGCTTGTACAACAGCCGCATACAACAGTGCGTTTATACGACACCACCGCCATTCATGCCAAGCGTGCAGTAGAATTTATATTGCACGGTGCTTAACAAGGTTCGGCACCGTGTGAAAGGCGCAGCACGTGACTTGGCGTAGTGTGTGATATGGCGTAGCGGAATTAAAATTTAAAAAAACAAAAAGGGATTAACCATGTTTAGCCATGTAATGATTGGTGCAAACGATATTGAAGCTTCAAAAGCGTTTTACGATGCCATATTAGGCGTACTGGGTTACGACGCCGGTGTGTATGACGAGTATGGTCGCGTATTTTATTACACACCCAAAGGCATTCTTGCACTCACCAAGCCAATAAATGGTGAAGCTGCTACGCACGGAAACGGTACAACACTTGGGCTTGCTGCACGTACTCCAGAAATTGTCGATGAATGGCATAAGGTAGGCAGTGAGAATGGCGGTGTACCGTGCGAAGACCCACCGGGTATTCGTGGAAACGACCAAAGGCAGCTGTACTTAGCTTATTTGCGCGACCCTTCTGGCAATAAGCTGTGTGCAACTCATATCGTTCGCAAGTAACCACATATTTAGCAAGAAGCGCGTTTAAGTAACGATAAAGGACTGTTGATGTCACCAGAAGATACCGGCAAAGCTTACGATACCATAACGCATTTGTGGACTAGAGAGCAGTTCAATAGCCAAAATGGCATTGCTGCATACGAAAAGGCACTGTCGTTTCTTGTCCCACATCAAGGCCCTGCTTTTGCACTTGATGTGGGCTGTGGGTGCACTAATCGATTTATTCCTCTTATAGAAAAAGCAAACCTGCAATATGAGGGTATAGACATATCGGCAACCATGCTGTCTATTGCGAAAGAAAACCAGCCGTCTGGCACGTTTTACCATGAAGACGTATGCGCTTTTGAGCTTCCCAAAAATTATACCTTTGTTAGCGCTTGGGATAGCTTTTGGCACGTTCCACTTGAGCAGCAACAGCCTTTGTTAGAAAAGTTCTGCGGCAACTTAGCGGAAAATGGCGTACTGCTTTTTTCTTGTGGCGGCGTTGAAAGGGCGGGTTCGCACACCAACACCACAATGGGGCCGGAAGTGTACTATGCGTCATTAGGTTTGAACGCGTACTTGAGCATATTGATAAAGGCAGGCTGTATTGTTCGCCATGTAGAATTTGATCAGTACCCCGAAAAACACGCCGTGGTGATTGCACAGAAAACCAGTGCATAAAAGGTCAGTATAGAAACGCAGGCGTGTTGTTAGTTGATTACAAGCTTGAGTTCGCCATAACAAACGTTTGAGCCCCAAACACTTAAGAAAAATAAAGCGTAGCTTTTTACCGAGGGGCTATCCGTTCAATTGTCCCAGCTCACCTTTTTTATCTAGGGTACTGAATGAAAACCCCAAGCTTATTCCACGCGCCAAAAGGAATGCCAGCAACGCATACCATAAGCTTGGATTGCCATTACTTTGTGTTAAATACCACACGGGAAAGAACACCACTATAGCACTGAACAACATGGTATTTCTCATCGCACTTGCACGGGTAAGGCCTACAAAAACACCGTCATACAGAAAGCACCAATGCCCCACAAGCGGCAACAGAATCATTAACGGCAAATAAGGTAGTGCGCTGTCTTTAATGACTTGATGATCGGTTAGTAAGGTAATGATGTCGGCGCCAAAAGCATAGAACACCAGACTATAGGCAACTGCAAACAGCGAAGACCACAGTAGTCCTTGATACGTTCTGCGCTTTATTTCTTGTGCATCCTGAGCACCTTGCGCCTCTCCAACTAGCGCTTCTACACCATAGGCAATGCCGTCTAACCCTAGCGCTATTAAAACAAAAAATTGCATTAAAATAGCGTTTACGGCCGCAGATGTCTCTCCGTATCGCGCGCCCTGAATAGTAAGAAAGGCTAAGCATGCTTGAAGTGCAAGGTTGCGAATAAGCATATCGCCGTTTAACTTCATTAATACTTTTCGTGCGGCGCGATTAAACCATGCGCTATTTATGCCCACACCACCCGCAATCTTCAATGCGGCCAGTAGTGAACATATCGCCATGGTATATTCTGCTATCACGCTCGCGAGAGCTACGCCCGCAACCGAGTAACCCAGATAGAAAACAAATATTACATCAAGCAGTGCATTCAATAAGTTTCCTATAATTTGAATGGTCATAACGGTGCGTGTTTTCTGTTGACCTACCAACCAACCCACCAGCGCCAAATTCAGCATTGCAGCAGGTGCACCCCACACTCTGGTTGTAAAATATTGTTGTAAGTAAGTAGCCACTTCCGCGTTAGGGTTCGTGAGAGATAGCCCAACTTTCAGGATGGGAGCTTGCAGCGCAACAATAGCGACACCTAACAGTAACGCTATAGCAACCGTTTGCCACAATACTTTCGCCGATTCGTACTGCGCATTATCGCTGCCTTTTGCCTGTGCGCTTAACCCTGTAGACGACATGCGCAGAAAACCACACACCCAATAAATTTGCGTGAGAATTAATGCTCCAACAGACGCGCCCGCTAACATAGCAGGCAACGCCATATGACCCAGCACGGCAGTATCGACTAAACCTAAAAGCGGTGTAGTAATATTTGCCAAAATCATAGGCAGCGCTAGCGCCAATAGACGTGTATGATCACGAAAGAATGCATGAGTTGGTGCTAAATCACGCGACATAAGCTGATCTCAGTTGAGTGTTTGCAATTATAAATTGGGCGTAAAAAAGGAGTGTATCATGCAATGGTTATTATATTTATTCGATAGAAAAGGAATGGCGTCTATCAGAGGGTTAAAAGCCTCTGTACAGATATTTTTCGCGCTGAGCTTTTTTGCTACTTACAACAGCGTTGCCATTGCAGAAGAGTCATCTCCCGCGCCTAATGCTGCTATATTGCTTTATCATCACGTATCAGACAAAACCCCGCGTAGCACCAGCATTTCGCCTGATGAATTTTCTGAGCATATGGAATATCTAGCGGCACATCATACGATAGTATCGCTAGAGCAAGTCGTTACCGCATTAAAAGAAAACACCTCGTTACCCAGTAATGCAGTGGCCATTACCTTTGACGATGGCTACGCCAATATTCTGCACAATGCCCATAAAGTGCTGGTAGATAAAGGCTTTCCCTATACTGTTTTTATCAATCCAGATGAAATAAGCGTTGGCCCATCTCAGCTTACATGGGAACAAGTAGAGGCCATGCATAACGACGGTGTTACTTTTGCTAATCACACCCTTGATCATCTTCACATGCTTAACGGTGAGTTTGAAATGGGAGAGTCAAAATGGCTTTCTTCGGTTTGGCAAAACGTAGCGCAAGCGCAGCAGAAGATTGAAGAGAAGCTAGGCAGTAGCCCTAAACTGTTTGCCTATCCATTTGGCGAGTTTAACGTTGCACTTGCCAGCAAACTAGAGCAAGAGGGTTATACAGCATTTGGACAGCACTCAGGCGCTGTTGGGCCTAACAGCAACTTGCAGGCATTACCTCGTTTTCCCGCGGCAGGGCCCTATGCAAACCTGAAAACACTTAAAACCAAGCTTAACAGTTTGGCAATGCCAGTTACCGACTTATCTCACAATGAGCCGCGTATTAAAGATAGGAATATTGATAAACCAATAACGCTTACCATTAACAGTGATGATATGCGAACGTCGCAAGTTTCTTGTTTCTTTGGTGGCGATGTTATTGAAACTCAAACCACCAAAAATACGGTAGCGTTTACTATTGAAGGCGCGCTGCCCGTAGGTCGCTCACGCGTAAATTGTACTGCACCATCCATTAGTAAGTCGGGCAGGTACTACTGGTACTCTGTGCCATTTTTCGTTGCTGACGATAATGGAAACTATCCCGACTAGCCAATAATGCCATTGTGTACACTAATAGCGACGTATATAAGAAAACGTTTACCTATACGTCGCGTTCGAAGCGAATAAAGCCTTTGTTAATTGATGCCTCATTAAAGTTTTGGCTTTGATAAAAGCGAATGCCCTGAATGTTAGTGACTTCTACATCTAACACCAGCTTACGCTTCTTAAGTTGCTCTGCGCGCATTTTCATAAGGTCAACCAAGGCAGAGCCAATACCTCTTCGCTTTCCTGCTTCAGCTACAGATAGATGCCCAATCATAAGCTCGCTTGTGGTTGGAGGTGTAAGGTTCACCGCTACAGTTTGATTGCGCATAAGCACGTTCATCGCTTCATCAAGCGTAAAGTACGACGTAATGCTATCAAGGGTGGCGCGGTCGAATGCAGCACCTAGCTTACTGTGCCACGCTGTGACAACACCTAAAATAGTGCTGTCGGCTTCTGCTACCCAGTGGTTTTTAAAACCGTATTGCCCCCCGCCATGTTCCCATGCGTGAGTTAAGTACCCTAGTGCCGTTTTGTCTTTATTGTGTCCAAATACTGATGTTAATAATGATTCTGCGGCACTTAAAATTAGTGGCGCAGTTTGCGCGGCATCAGATGCCTCGCCTTGTCTAATTTTGATATCCATCTTACTACTTTGAGATTACCACCGGCATATCTGCCAGTATTTGCTGAGAATCACTTATCGATAACCTTCCTGGCTGTCTTGTAGGTTTAAATCGGCCTAATACCCTTGCCTGTGGGTCGATAAGTACCACTGACGCACTATGATCAACTAGGTAGTTTGGGTTATCGGTACTTTCAGCAATGGCGTACATCATGCCAAGGTTACGAACGAATGGAAAAAGAGATTTATGCTCTCCAGTAACCGCCACAAACTCTTTATTAAAATAGCTGACATACTCAGAAAGTCTATTTATTGAGTCTCGTTTAGGATCAACTGATACAAAAACAACGCGTATAGGATAGACACTCTCTAAAGCCTGAAGTTCAGGATAAATTGTGTTCAGCTCTGCCATGGTGGTTGGACATATATCTGGACAAAAGGTATAGCCAACAAACACTAAGCTCCATTGTCCTTCGAGCGATGTTAAATTGAACGGGTTACCCTTGTGATCGGTAAGGGAAAACTCGGAGATTGCGCGCGGTTCTGGGTATGCTTGGAAATACTCAGGCTGAGCGTTCGAAGAAGAATTAGGAGGCGCTATATATAACGCCCCAACCACACCAGCCACAAGGGCTAGCGCAGCAACAATGCCAACAAATGTTCGTTGATTCATAAACTTATGGGTATGTAATGATCCAATAACAATACTACAAACAATACCATGAGATGAATAATTGAAAACCTAAAAGTTTTCATTGCCGTTTGTTCGTCGGCGGCATATTTCAGCTTAACTGCGTAATAAAGGAAGCCAGCGTTCAATACACTTGAACCAATTAGGTAGATAAGATCACTCATTCCCGTCAGGTAAGGCATCAAACATACTATTCCTAGCAACACCGTATATAGCAATACCGACGTTTTGGTGAAACCTACGCCGTGCGTAACGGGGAGCATGGGCACTTTTGCTTTTGCGTAGTCTTTTTCACGATGAATGGCTAACGCCCAAAAGTGTGGTGGGGTCCAGGTAAAAATAATCAATACAAGAAGCAATGCATGGGCGTGTATTTCACCGGTTACCGCGGTCCAACCAAGCAGCGGCGGTGCGGCGCCTGCAAGTCCGCCGATAACGATGTTCTGCGGCGTTGCTCGTTTAAGGTACATAGTATAAATAAACGCATAGCCCACTAGGCTTGCAAGCGTTAGCCACGCGGTTAGCATATTTACGAACGCGGCTAATACTACAAAACCAATCACGCCAAGAGCAGCTGCAAACCATAGCGCACTCGTAACACTTACTTTTCCTTTAGCAACCGGGCGATTAAACGTACGTGCCATCATGCTATCTATGCGATGATCTACCACATGATTTATTACCGCTGCTGATGCCGATAGCATCCCGATACCTGCAAGGCCGCATATAAGTGTTACGGCACTTACCCATGTGGGCGTAGCCAAACACATTCCCACAAGTGCGGTAAGCAATAACAACATAACCACATTGGGCTTTGTCATTACATAATAGTCGCG
>Ga0213840_1000590_pt1 | contig 46152 bp, 38 predicted proteins | sample SWPATP22_FD_160132 | JGI IMG/M metagenome (GOLD analysis project Ga0213840, IMG submission 160132) | Coastal seawater microbial communities from Marineland, Florida, United States - SWPA TP2 #2 | ecosystem: Environmental > Aquatic > Marine > Coastal | place: USA: Florida | collected 2016-08-14 | reverse complement strand
CATAACTTGGTGGCGTACCGGTATCAAATACATCCCCTGCAACAATTACTGCATCAACCTCATACGCGTCTACCTGTTCTAGCAACCATTGCAGAAAAGCAGCATGCTCTTGCTTGCGACTTTTCGTAAAAAAACTTTGCCCTAAATGCCAGTCAGATGTGTGCAGTATTTTCATGAAGCCTTGCTATTGGATGCGTTGTAAAACCGTCGAGTAGTGTAACAAGGGAAACAGAACAAATTCACGCACTTGGTAACAAAACTACCGATTATTTGCTTGTGCCTGTTTAATTCTTATAAAAAGCAACTTTAAGTCACAACTAATCAATGGGTTAAGTTGTTTGTAAAACAACAAGTGTTGAATAAATTTTAAACACACTATATATTGAGTTGAACTCAACTTAATGAGGATTTGACATGCCAACACTTTCCACAGAGAACATCAGCAGTGACTACATATCCGGTGACAACGCAGGAAAATACCGTCAAACCACGAGTGAAAAAGCCCGACAAATTCCAGAAGAAGTAACACAAGCCGACTTAGCGCAAATAGAGAAACAAGGTTACGTAGTTATTGAAGACGTGTTGTCTGCTGAAGAACTTGCAACCATTAAAGCGGAAATAGGGCCACTGTTAAAAGAAACTGGCAGAAACGCTTTTGAAGGATATAAAACACAACGCTTATATGCAGTACTTACCAAAACAAGAGCATTGGATCGTCTTGTTGATCATCCACGTATTTTGGCCATGCTCGATAAAATGTTTATGCCGAATTACTTATTGTCGCAATTGCAAGTCATTAACCTATTACCCGGTGAGAGCGGCCAGCCGTTGCACTATGACGATGGCTTTTACCCAATCCCAAGACCCCGAGCTGGCCTTGGCGCGGCGTCTATATGGGCAATTGATGACTTTACCCACACCAATGGCGCGACAGTGATTGTGCCCAACAGCCATACTTGGGACGATGAGCGCAAGCCTCAACCTGAAGAAGCTATATCTGCTGTTATGAAAGCCGGTTCAGTTTTGTTTTATCCGGGAACCTTGTGGCACGGTGGCGGTGCGAATCAGTCTGATGCAAACCGTCTCGCTGTCACGTGCCAATACTGTGAACCGTGGTTGCGAACACAAGAGAACTATTTTCTGGGTACACCACTTGAAGTCGTTGCAGAAGTATCTGAAGATATTCGTCGAATGCTTGGTTATTCAATTCATCCGCCTTTCGCTGGAATGGTTAATGGCATGCACCCCAAACGCTTACTCGAGAATTTGTAATGGCTAAATCAGCGGCGAAGGAATCTACCCGCCAACGTATTTTAGACGCAGCGCGTAAAGAAATAGTGCTCGGCAATGGTGACTTAGAGGTTGCCAATGTAGCCAAACGCGCAGGCGTCTCAGACGGCTTAACCTATTATCACTTTGGCAATAAATCTGGTCTAATCAACGCGATAGTCAACGACTTCTATGCCCACTTCGATGACAAAGTAGCGGGCGTTCCTTTTGAGGGAGACACTTGGGCTGAGCGAGAACAAGCGCGAGTTAATGCAATGGTGACGTTGTTCTACGAAGACCCTGTGGCAATGATAGCTGTCACTCGCCTTCGTACCGATCCTACCTTTGCAGAAGAAGAAGCTGAACGAAACAGTAGACTAGAACAATTAGGTGCAAGCAATATCGCCAGCGCACAAAGGGCTAACGAACTCGATCCTTCGCTAAACCCGCTTATGATGGCATCAATGTTGTTGGCTGGCGTTATGGCCGGGGTAAGAGTGGCGTTAACCACATCACCTCCGCTCACGCTAGCGCAAGCACAACGTTCTGTGTGGAATTTCGTTGCGCGAGCTGTAGGGCTCAATTGAGGCGCTGTGACGTAGTTCTGAACAGAACAAAAAGCTGAAAATCAAATTTCAGCAAACGTCTAGTTAGAAATCGACAGCTTGGTCAAACGGGCTGATAAATGTTATCCCAGTAATCATCTAACTCTTTTACGGCTTCATTGAGCGGCAGTGCTACATAGCGTTCGTGCTGCTGCGTTACCAGCTTCATTGCTATTAGTTTTTCCATGGCATCTGGTATATCAAAGTCTAATTCGCAGTTGTAAGTATGTTTAAACCACTGTTCTATTTGGGTATCAAGCGCTTCTGCAGTTAGGCCCTCGTTGCCATGTTGTAGTAAAAACGTATAGGCCAATAGCGCTTCTTTGCAATCTTCTTCTTCAGCTGCGTCGATAAGGGTATGAAAAACGCCAGCGTTGTTGTCTAAGTTTTTGAAATAGAGGTTGTCAGATAGCGCCTTCATAAAACGAATTTTTCGGTTTTTAAATTTCGTCCACTCTTTGAAAATAAAACTACCAAATACCCCCATTCCTATTCCGAACGTGATTAAACTTTGCTTAGTAAGCTCAACCGATTCATCCTTCAAGCCAAAGTAGAACGCAAGAAACGACGCCATCAACACCAACGAAGCGCCTAACTTTGTTACTAGTACTACGGTTCCGCCAACTGCTGCCGATGCACCAATAATTAACTTGTCTAGCGGGCGCATACGTACTTCGCTATTGGGGAACAACATTTCTAAGTCAGCCTTGGGCACATTCTGAAATAGCTTTATAATGGTAGAGCCAGGCGTAAATGTGACCGGTTTCTGCTTTATGTTGTTGAAGTAATCTTCATCTTTAAACGTGATAAACACCGCTACACGGTCGTAATGCGTAAAAGTGATATCTTTCTTACGTAGCCCAAATAAATAGCGCAGTGTTTCGGTTTTCATTGACTCGCCGCGTCGATAAAACACCACGTTTTCAAAATCATCAAAGCTTACTTCAAGCCTTACTTTAAACAACGACTCTTCATTTAGCGCTTCCGCTAAATCATCATCGGTAACACGCTCGAAGTTTGCTGCATTGAGTAACGACGCAAAACGTTTAGAAAAAGTCTGTTGTGCGCTTTTTTTGTTGTCACGAGATACCGAAGTAAGCCTTCGCGTATCGGTATTTGGCTCGAACAATGCGTAGCTATCTTTTAGCTGCTCAAGCTGTTCGTGATACTGATAGTGGATGCGACTAACAAGTAATTTAGCGAACGTAAGAAAGTTGCTATCAGCTTCTGTGCTGTGTAGTGCATTTTGAGCAAGAAAAGTGCTATGCACTTGTTGGCACATTTGAATGACGTCTTGTTTTCTAAAAGGAATAAATCGTTCTGCTGGCATGCTTATTAATATCAGTGACACGTTGTGAAAATGCGTGCTTATAAAATTCACGCTTAATAGTTATGTACGAGTAAACCACAAATTCCACATAACACAATGCCTCAAAAGGCTATAGAAGATGGGTTACAGCTTATATGTTGTTATGGCATATGCACTTAATTGTTCATCGCCTTTGGTTTACAATGCCGACATGAGCTATCCCGTTCCCGCCAATCAGGTTGAAACCCTGTACGAAATTAAGAAAAGCAAATTCATTGCGTTAGCAGGTTTTGTTAACTCGCGTGAAAGCGCTATGACGTTGCTTGATCAAGCAAAAGCAAAATACCCAGATGCTAGACACCATTGTTGGGCTTATGTTTTTGGTAACCCTAACATGCCCACCAGTGCAGCCATGGCCGATGACGGCGAACCCAGTGGCACTGCAGGAAAACCCATTTTAAACGTACTTCAGCACAAAGATATTGGTGACATTATGATTATTGTTACGCGCTATTTTGGTGGTGTAAAACTTGGCGCTGGTGGTTTGGTACGTGCATATTCTGCAGCCGCTCAACAGGCTATAGATTCGTTAGAAGTACGCGAAGAAATAGTGCTAGACGATGTGTTTGTTGAAGTCGATTTTAAACACGAACAATTTGTTCGCCATATCGCTGAACAGGCATCTGGCAAAATAGCGCAATGCCACTATTCTCATTGTGTTGATATGCATATTCTTCTACCTAACGCTGCGCTAGATGACTTTGAACAGCAAATGGCGCCTATTGCTTTATCAATAAAAAAGCAGCGCTAAGCGCTGCTTTTTAGACCTTTTAATTAAGCATCTCTGCTTTTTAAGTGAGGGGAACTACTGCACGTATCCCTCATTAGCTTTAACCGTTAACGGGTGATACCCAGGCTTAGCTTCTTCGAAAGCACGTTTAGCAAATGCCTTACCGTCAGGTGTTTTCGATAACTCTCGGTAGAGCGGCTTAACCAACTTGTTTCGACCAATAGACACCAAATAATCATACAATCGGTCATAAGCAGGTTCATACTTATTCGCTACTGCAATCATAAGCCAACTATGCGCTATTTCGTTATTCTGTGTAGATGTTAAAGCAAAAGCAGTATCCAGCTTTTCAAGTTGCTGCGCGCTCAATGCTGTAGGCATATTATTTAGAAAATATAACCACTCGTGCACTGTCCAGTTTGTCGTGTCGATATCTACCGCCTTTACGCTACCCTCAAGCCATGCAGAACGCGTTTTGTCTATGTTTACGAAGGCATCAGACTCTGGTTTTGGTGCATCTTGTGGAATACCTGGCTCAAAAATCCAAGTATTGATGCGCTTTGCATCAAGTTTGTCGGGGTATTGTGCCAATAAGGTATCTTCTAAGTACGCAATAAAGGTGTCGGTAGTAATGCTCTTAAAAGCAAAATCTTGGAAGTATTGCATTAAAAACGCATCAAAGTTTTCACGACCAATTTTGTGCTCTATTTCGCGTAGAAACAGCGCGCCCTTTTCATAAGGAATGTTTGAGAATACGTCATCTGGGTTACGTCCGCGAAGGTCAATAGCAAGAATTTCGTCATTGGCTTCAAGGGCTGCTATATCGTTTTGTAAGTCTTGATAGCCTAACACCGCTTCTTTTTTAAAACGATCATTGCCGTAAATCATTTCCATAATGCGGTACGTTAGGTAAGTAGTAAAACCTTCGTTTAACCATAGGTCGCGCCATGTAGCATTGGTTACCGTGTTGCCAGACCAACTGTGGGCAAGCTCGTGAGCAATAAGCGAAACCAAGCTTTTATCACCTGCAATTACCGTAGGCGTTATAAAAGACAAGCGCGGGTTTTCCATGCCACCAAAAGGGAACGAAGGCGGTAAAATCAGTAGGTCATAACGATCCCACTGATACGGTCCATAGGTTTTTTCCGTAACTTCAAGCATTGCTTCAGTGTCTTCAAACTCTTTCGCAGCGCTTTCAAGCAGTGCCGGTTCTGCGTACACGCCTGTGCGCTCACCCATTGCTTTAAACTGTAAATCGCCAATGGCTAACGCAATCAGATAAGACGGAATAGGCTGTGGCATAGTGAACTCGTATTCGCCGTCGCGTGGGGTATCAGGATCGTTAGAGGCACTCATTACAGCCAATAAAGATTCAGGCGTTTTAATGGTGGCGTTATAGGTTACGCGAACTTGCGGTGAATCTTGCAGAGGAATAAAACTACGTGCGTGCACCGCCTGCGCTTGCGTAAACAAAAACGGATGTTCTTTTCCTGCGGTTTGTGCTGGCGTAAGCCACTGTACGCCCGATGCTTCAGCAGACGTTGCATAAGCAACTTTTACGGTGTTAACACCTTCTGGCAACGTGATTGTTAGCGCTGTACCTAAGTCTTCGTCTTGTTCGCCAAGCGTGAACGGCACGGGTTTACCCTGCGCTGTTACTTCACTAATATCCAGTGCACGTGTATCTAACACTAGCTCGCTGAACTGTGGCGATGCTCGCTCTACTTGAAGTTCAGCGTAACCCACTAGCTGTTTAGTGTCGAAGTTTGCTGTTAAGTCTAAGTTTAAATGTGTAACACGTATTTCGTTAGGGTTTGAAAACGAGTGATAATCGACGCCAGACGCAATATCAGATTGTGTAAGGCCTTTCGAGCCTGCATTATCAACACTCTCATTAACCACTTCATTGTGCGCTGCTGTATTAGCCTGTGTTTTTTCTGAAACACTATTGTTCTCGCTGCACGCAAACAGAAGCGGTAAACACACTGCTCCTGTTAGTAATCCGTATTTTTTCATTCTTTTTCCTACACAAAATAATGACTAAGCTTTGTAATTTAATAGCTCGGTGCTTATACAACACAATGCTTAAGTGCATCGTATCTAAATTAAAACAAAACTTAGGTAAAAATCTCTTGTCACAGTCATAGTATCAAGGGTTTGTTAGCTAAGCGAATGCATAACAACTTCAGCGTAAATAAGAAAAAGTGTTTTAGTTACAAAAAAGGCCGCATTAGCGGCCTTTTTACGAAAAACAACGAGATAAATACTTACGCTAGTGCAATTTCAACTTCAATGTTACCGCGGGTAGCATTTGAGTATGGGCACACCTGATGCGCTGTATCTACCAGCGTTTGAGCTTGTGCTTTGTCCATATCGCCAAGGTCTACAGTGAGTTTTACCGCAATGGCAAAACCTTGCTCAATAGGACCAATAGACACATCGCCCGTTACACTAATATCATCTGCCAATTTAATTTTCTGAGACGCCGCAACATGTTTTAACGCACCGATAAAGCATGCTGAATAACCTGCAGCAAACATTTGCTCTGGGTTAGTGCCGTCACCACCGGCGCCACCCAACGCTTTAGGGGTAGAAAGCTTAAGCGCTAAATTGCCATCACTTGATTTTGCTGTTCCTTCACGGCCGCCTGTTGCAGTTGCCGTACCTGTGTATACCACTTGCTGTAATTTGTGCATTAAGTGTCTCCGTGTTGATAGTACGTGTTAAAAGTAACAACGCAATTTAGTTTGCATGCAATATAAATTAGCATTAACGCTGCTTGCAGATCAAGTAATTTGTATGCAAAATAAAAAGTGTCTACCTATTACTACACGAAGGCAGTTACGTGTCAGAGCTTTTAAAGTTGGAAAATCAGTTATGTCATCGGTTTTATACGCTGTCGAATGCATTCACACGTGCTTATCGACCGCTGTTAAAAACGTTAGATATTACGTACCCGCAATACATAACGTTAATGGCTTTGTGGGAGACCGATAATTTAACAATAGCTGAACTACTCACGCGCACAGCTATCGATGGTGGCGCAATGTCGCTAATGCTGAAAAAGCTAGAGAGCAAAGGCTTATTGCAAGTCATTAAAGACGAAAGTGATAAACGCGCTAAACGTGTTTTACTTACTCAAAAAGGAATGGATGCCAAAACAACAGCTGAACAAGTCCCTAAGCAAATGCTGTGTAAGCTTCAAGGCATGACAACCGAAGAGAGCCGCCAGTTAAAAGATTTACTCGACAAATTAGGCGGCTGTTTTGCCAATGATGAATTAGACGAATAACCAACATCACAGCTTCTTTTTTAATTTGTAATCTCTATGTCATCACATTAAGACTTAACTTTGCTATCATCTATTAAGCGTACACTTGTTCGCTTAATTGGTACGTTATCTTAATATTTACGTTGTATTAGTTTGTTCATTATATGAAGAGCTAAATTTTCACAATTAAAAATATGGGTTTTATAACGCCATACACCATTGATAATGTTAAACAGATGGGAGTTAGCATGAGTCACACTTCGCAAATTTCACCCCCTAAAAATAGCGAAGAACCGAGTATGCAAGCAAAAGCGTATTCGGTAATAGAAGAATGGTTAAACAGCATTAGCCACGGTATTGGCTTTGTAGCCGCTATCGTCGGCTTGGTATTTATGCTGTATCGCGCCGACAATACGCTTGCACTTACTACGGCGGCTATTTATGGCTCTACGCTTATTTTGATGTTTCTAAGTTCAACGCTGTATCATGCTATTACTCACCAAAAAGCAAAAGGCTGGCTGAAGCTTTTCGACCATAGCGCAATATATTTATTGATAGCGGGTACTTACACACCTTTATTACTCGTTTCTATAGGCGGTGTATTAGGAATTACAATGACCGCGGTAATATGGTGTTTGGCACTTGGTGGCGTGACCTTCAAACTTGTTGCGCAGCATCGCTTTCCAAAAGTTTCCGTAATGACTTATTTGTTAATGGGATGGATAGCGCTGGGTTTAATTTACCCACTTTATATGGCGTTACCCGGCGCGGGGTTATGGCTTTTAGTGGCGGGTGGTATTTGCTTTAGCGTTGGAGTGTGCTTTTACGTAGCAAAAAAGGTAAAGTACACACATGCAATTTGGCACTTATTTGTCATTGGCGGCTGTAGCTGTCATTACTTTTCTATTTATTACTTTGTGGTATGACGAACACCTCAACAAGATCAAATTTAAATGCTGATACTTCCGGTGAAAACGGCAATACAAGCACGACAGCAGCGCGTGAGATTGCTTGGTTTTCTTTGCGTAGTGGAAAAATTTGTCTTGGTAAGAAGCCTACTGACGCCGACTTTGCACGTTTGAAAGGCTTGGGCGTTACCCATTTAGCCACGGTTCAAACCAGTGAAGAAGACGCGCCTCGCATTAGAGATGGTGCAATTGCCGCAGGCTTAGAGTGGTCATGGGTGCCGTTTTTACATCCATCTGCGGTATCACCTACCGATGATGTACACCTACATCAATACCTTCATGAGCTGTCACAGCTACTTTTAGAAGGTGCTCGTATTTACTTGCACTGTGACGGTTCGCAACACCGCTGTTCACTGTTGTTTTACGCGCTATGCCATTATTGTCGAGTTCCGTCTGACAGTGCATACAACGCACTACATAGTTTTGGTGCAACAGCAGCTAATAATCTGGTGCGCTCTGAATTGGCTTGGGCTGCTGAGCTTGGTCATACCGCACCGCGCATGTAGATAAAACGTCGAAATCAAACAAATCGCTAAACGCACTGATAAGACGCACTGATAAAAAAAGACTTAAGCGCTTAGCTATACTATTGGTCTTTTTACCAGTGCGTGTTAGCTACCTTAGAACTTATATACTTCGGCATTAGCCAACAGTTTGTTCGCATCGATTTTTTCTTGCACGCAACGCACCACATCGGTACGAGAGAAAACATAAATTCTATCTTTTCGAGCGCGATTGCCCTCTACTTCAAAGTCTTTCAATACCATACTGATATGCTCATCTTGAGGCAGACCGCGAAGCCCCGCGCCAAATCGGCAAAGTGTTTCACTTATACCAACTTCAAAACCGGCAAGAAACGCTTTGTACTGCTGTTCTTGTTTTTCTTTGCGTTTAGCCAGCTCTTTCTCTTGCGCTTTTTCAACGGCCTTTAGCTCTTCTTGCATGTTTTTCGCTTTGGTTTGCACTTGCGAAAGCTTTTGCTGTGAAGTCTCTTTCTGTTCAAGTAGTTCTTTTTTACGTTCTTCATCGGCATGGCGCAGCTCAAACGTAATGTCGCGAAGCTCGCGTTCTGCTTCTCGGGCTTCCCATGCCAGCTCTCGCTGCATGGTTCGCAAGTCGCGCATTCTGTCGTTGTTGTCAGCTAACGCATGGGAAAAGTGTCTGCTTGTTGCTTCAGCATAAGACTCCCACTCTCGCGTAGCTTCCATCACTATTTCGTCTATCTCTTCTAATGAACCACTGATATGAGGTACCGCTGGAGCGGGTGGTGCAGACGGTACCGCACCTACAAAACCTTCAACTAAGGTTTCAATTTCATGAACCCAATTATTGCTATGACCTCTGAGCGACAGTGTAAACACTGCCCCTTGCCCAGCTAAATAACTGGTATCAATTTGATTAACACGCCAGCTGTCAGAGGTAACGTTTTGACGTAGGGATGTATTAAGCACTCCTGACATTATTTCCAACTCATTTGCCAAGTCTTCATATTTATTCTGACTTTGCGCGGCAGCCATACCACTGGTTACAGTACAAAGCACTAATGCTGTTATTAAACGTTTCATATATTCACCTGCTTGCTCAGTCTTCAATTAACGGTGTGGGCTCATTCAACAATGAGTAAGGCTTACCATTTCCCCTAACACCCTGGTTTGGTATTGCCATGTTTGGTGTTGTCATATCGGGGTTTAAAACGGCGCTATAACCTATTTCAATGTCATCAATTTCGTCTTGTAAACGGCTAAACTGCTGCGCATAAAATCGTTGATCATCTATACGTTGGTCGTTAATGAACGTTAGCAGTTCAGCAAAGTCTTCTTTGCGTTCTTCTCGGCTGGACGTCAATAAATACTGTGTAAGCTCGGCACTACTTCTTTGCTGCTGTGTCGACAAAGCTTGCGCGTATTCTTTAAACAAGGTTTGATTAACCTGCTGATAATATTCTCTTTGTTCACCAAGTGCTGTTGCCACCTTTTCGGCCACCAAGGTATCTACATCTTTCTTAGTTTGGGTAGCAGAAAATGTCAGTGCAATACTGTTTTGGTCAAAAGACAGTTGCGCGCCCGTGAGCACAGCTACTAAAGCACACGCAGATGTGGCCATTGCCATTGAGGATAGTGAGAACCAGCTCGCCTTTGACTTTGAAGCCGTTTGTTCAAAGAAGGTACTGCTTTTGTCCCATTGCGGTGTGGCTGGCGAAGCAAAGTTATCAGCACTGTTTTTAATAACGCTAGCGGCGTCTACACGCTGTGCAAAGTCGCTATCTGACTGACATAGTGCATCAAACTGGTTCCGCTGCTTTTGTGTTAGTGTTCCTTCTAAAAAGGCTGCCAATAAGGCTTCTTTTTCATGTAGATTCATTACTCTAACTCCAACTTCAACTTTGCTAACGCAGCGTACAGGCGCGATTTTGCGGTGTTGGCTGATATATCCATTTGCTCGGCTATTTCATCAAACGTAAATTGGCCAAAAAACTTAAGCTCTACCACCGCTTTTTGCCCTAATGGCAGCTGTTGCATAGCTTGCATTAATGCTCGGCTTTCTCGGTTACTACTCAGCTGCATTTCAGGGCATGGCGCGTCGCACAAAGGCGACTGAATATCGTCTATATCTACGCTAGGCTTGCGCTTGCGATAAAGTTCCACACATCGACAGTGCGCTATTCGATATAGCCAACTTTTAAAGCTGCCCTCGCCTTTAAAGCAGGTAAGGCTGCGAAACACTGAGATAAAAATCTCTTGCATAAGGTCAGCTGCATCATGACTGTTACCCGTCATACGAATACCGTATTGATACATAGCGGTTTCATAGCGAGCAATCAGCGTATACCACGCTTTCTTATTCCCGTTTAATGCCTGTTCCACGAGCTTTTCATCTCGTTTTTTAAACACGGCCTTCCCCGTTTTGTTTATCTTTTAGTTACTTAACCATTAAGTCGTTAGGGTTGCCAAAAAAGTTTGGTAGAAATGCAGTTTTTTTAGTTGTTGAACAGAAATGATGGGTAAAGTGCAGCTTTAAGTGACTTACACCTGCACGTTACATATTGAATGCGGTTGAAATGACGCTAAAACTTTAGCATTTGAAAATAAAATAAAGTTGTATAAGCGGTGACACAAAAACATATCACCGCATGTCGAATTTAATGTCTGGGCCTTCTGTTTACGAGTCTTTTATTTCAGCGTGGGAATAGGCAGTAGTGGCGATAGAATTTCACCAATGCGTCTAAATAGCTGCATACGCGTTGTACCTGAACGCCATACTAATCCGATTTCTCTAAAGCCCTTTTCTTCTGCGGGGAAGCTCTTAAGACCAGTATGCTCCAAAATTGATTGATTAAGTGCTAATTCGGGTAAGAATGTATAACCCATTTTGCTATTAGCAAGCTGTACTAGCGTGTATAGGCTGCTCGCGGCAACACTGCTAATTTGATCGCTATGCTGCAAGTTGCAAGCACTTACGGCGTGACCGGTCATACAGTGTTCTTGCTGAAGTAAGAAAATACTCTTCTTAGGCAAAGATGAGATATCTACCGGATTCGGCAACTGCTCTGCCATTTCTTCATGGGCAATAAGATGGAACGGGTCATGCCCTAACACCATTTGCTTACAACCTGGTGTTTCCATAGGTAACGCAAGAATAAGCAAGTCTAAACGACCATCGGTAAGTTGTTGAAGTAACTTTTCGGTCGTATCTTCCTGTAGCTCTACATTAATATCAGGCAGAAATGCTGAGAATGCGCCAAGCATCCCTTCAAACATGAACGGTGCAATAGTTGGAATAACACCCAGTTTTAATGTGCCGCGCTGCCAATTACCTGCATTTTTTGCGTACTCTACTAGCTCGCCGGCTTCCTGAAGTAACACTTTGCTTCGCTCTACAATATCAAGCCCAAGTGAGGTAAACACGAATGTCTTATGCTCACGTTCTAAAAGCTGACTACCAAAGTGCTCTTCAAGGTTTTGAATAGCGGTACTCAACGTAGACTGACTTACGTTGCAACGCTGTGCCGCACGGTGAAAGTGCTGTTCTTGGTGTAGCGTTACAAGGTAGTGCAAATGCTTAAGGTTAGGCCACTTCATGTATCTTCTCTCAAAAAAGAAAAATGAATTAAAACGTATACGTTTAATCTATCATAAAGATTACAAACACACACCCTAAAACCAAGCTTTGCATAAGCAAAATTACAGAAGTAAGCATAGGTAGATACAATGACATTAAAAAGCCGCATACGAATTAACGTTATGCGGCTTTTTATGTCGTTAATGACTTGGCGTCTTTGACGTTGAAGCAGGTGCTACGCCACGCCAAATGCAGCTTTCAGTATGTAGAAGAAGATAATAGAAAGAATAGCGCCTGCTGGTAACGTGACAATCCACGACACAACAATATTTCTCACAATACCAAGGTTAAGCGCAGATACACCGCGAGCTAAACCCACACCCAATACTGCACCAACAAGTGTTTGTGTAGTTGAGATAGGCAAACCTGTACCAGATGCGATGACTACCGTACAAGCAGCAGCTAGTTCTGCCGCAAAACCACGGCTGGGCGTAAGGTGTGTTATGCCCTGGCCAATAGTTTTGATAACGCGATGACCAAATAGCGCAAGACCAGCAACAATGCCTAAGCCGCCTAGAGGTAAGATCCAAGGCGCAAGCGTTGTGCTTGAGTTTATAGCACCACCGCTACTTACCACACTAACTACTGCGGCTAATGGGCCAATAGCGTTGGCTACATCGTTAGAGCCGTGTGCGAAGGCCATACAGCACGCTGTAACTACCATTAATAGCGCGAATACCTTTTCTACGTTTGCGGCTTGTAAGTCAGCGTCTTCAGAGCCGCTAAATCTCATGCGACCAATTAACCACTTACCCATAAAGGCAAGCAGCACAGCAATACCAATAGCAAGCAGGTAACCGTTTACGGCGCTAAGCTCTAAACCTACGTGCTTTAAGCCTTTCTTGATGGTTACTAGCGACATTACAAAGCCTGCTAGCGCCATGTAAAATGGTACATATCGCTTTGCATTTTCAAACGGCGATTGCGTTTGGAAAATTAGCTTGTGCGCACTCATAAAAATGAGATACGCAATAATGCCTGAGATAGCAGGCGTCACCACCCAACTACCTACAATGCCGCCTACTTTGTCCCATGCAACAGCATCCATACTCACGCCAGTTGCCGTAAAGCCAATGATAGCGCCAATAATAGAGTGCGTTGTTGAAACAGGCCATCCTAACCATGATGCAACGGCAAGCCAGATACCTGCTGCCAGCAATGATGAAATCATACCTAAAACTAAATATTCAGGTATGTCGATGAAATAGGTTGAGTCGATGATTCCCTTTCGGATGGTAGAGGTTACTTCACCACCTGCAAGGTAAGCGCCAGCAAACTCGAAAATCATAGCAATAATGATTGCTTGTTTTATCGTTAAAGCTTTAGAACCTACAGACGTTCCCATTGCGTTAGCAACGTCGTTCGCTCCAATACCCCATGCCATGACGAAACCAACGCCGGCGGCAAGAAGAATCAGAATTAGGCCATAACTTTCAAAAAATTCCACGGATAACCGCTCCCGATCTAAACGCGATTTAGGCTAGATGCCACGTGACAACGTAGCATAGACTCTGGGCCGACTAGGCTAGAGTGAGAAGTTAAAGACAAATTGTGTTTTATCATAAGGTTCGATTAAATTTTGCACGATCTGTTCTTGGCTGCGGCGCATGATAACTTAATCGTCTACGAAGCCATAGCGAAAATCACTGAAAAACGATAAAAGAATGTGGAAATATTTGAAAGCGATGATAAAACCACCAAATATTTCACTTTTATTACAAACGTATTTCAGTGTGTAACCATAGCGTTAACTATTCTATAAATCCATGTAGACCAAATGGACAAGATTACGTTAAATCTTCCAGCTTCTGCGCCATGTTTTCCAGCGGCGTATGTCGAACATCTGTTCCCCGTGTTAAATACACCACATATTCACACACATTTTTGCATCTATCGCCAATTCGCTCTAATGAGCGCAATGCCCACAAAACATCTAACCAATCTTGCATATCGTCGGTACTTTTTTGCATTTCTGAGGTGGTGTATGACAACAGGCGCTTATATTCACTATCAATGCGGTTATCTTGATCGTATACCTCAAGCGCAGCGGCTTCATCTTGTCGCGCAAAGGCGTCAAACGTACCTCGCATCATGGCCGCCACACGTTCACCTATTAGCAGCATACTGCTTTTTATTGTGTCTGATGTAGGTAACTTGTTTCGGGTTACTAATTTAGCAATACGCTCAATTTCATCCCCCATACGTTCTATATCGGTGATGGCCTTTGAAATTGTCATGATTAATCGCAGATCGCTGGCGGTAGGATGACGCTTTGCGATGATGCGTAGGCACTCTTCATCAATCTGCATCTCCATCGAGTTTATCTTTAAGTCGTTCAAGACAACCTTTTCAGCCAACCCCGCGTGATTGTGCTTTACTGCTTTCAGCGTATCGACAAGCTGTTGCTCTACTTCGCCGCCCATGGTCAACACCGAGTTACGTAAATTTTCCAGCTCGATGTTAAACGTGCCGGATATATGCGTGTTTAATGCAACCTGACGCATGCTAACGCCTCCTGTTACCGTTAAAAGACCAATATGGTGAATTAACCGCTTTCAAATTAACTGTCTTCAGGTTAACCATAGCGCCCCGTTATATAGTCTTCGGTTTGTTTCTTGTCTGGCATTGTGAAAAGTGTATCGCTGTCTGCGTACTCAATTAAACGCCCCTGATGGAAAAACGCGGTGTAGTCGCTTACCCGTGCCGCCTGCTGCATATTATGCGTTACAATGATAATAGTGCACTGCTTTTTAAGTTCGTCCATCAGCTCTTCAATAAACAGTGTGGTAAGCGGGTCAAGGGCCGACGTTGGTTCGTCTAGTAGCAGAATATCGGGCTTTAACGCTAACGCACGCGCTATTACCAAGCGCTGCTGCTGACCGCCCGAAAGCACCTGGGCAGACTCAAACAGCCTGTCTTTAACCTCATTCCAAAGCGCCGCCTTCTTTAGCGCACTTTCAACAGCATCATCTAAATGACGACGTACTTTAACGCCCTGCAACTTTAATCCGTAGCATACGTTCTCATAAATACTCATAGGAAAAGGGTTCGGTCGCTGAAACACCATGCCCACGTTTGCGCGAAGGCGCGATACGTTTACTTTCTTACTATTAATGTTGCGGCCATCAATAATAATTTCGCCGCTGTATTTACAGCCGTCATATAAATCGTTTAGTCGATTGAAGGCACTGATTAACGTTGATTTACCGCAACCACTTTGGCCAATCAGCGCGGTAATTTTATTGCGCGGAATACGCATGCTAATGTCGTTTAATACGTGTTTATTACCAAACCACAAATTCAAATTTCTAACATCTACCGCAGTATTCTCGTCGGTTATGTCGTCTACGCTTTGGGTATTGTGTTCGAACAGCTTCAACATAATAAGTAGCGCCTGTTTATCCTGTTAAATAGCGTCTTCGCAGACGGCTTCTGAGTATAACCGCTAAGATATTGAGTACAAAAACCACAATGAGCAGCAGCAAACATGCTGCAAACATCATACTTGCGCTTTTTCCATCGGTTTGGCTATGAAATGCGCCGTCATAAATTAATACACCTAAGTGCATAAACTGTCTGTCGAGATGCAAATAAGGAAATTCACCGTCGAGCGGAAGCGTAGGTGCGAACTTTACGGCACCCACTAACATAAGTGGAGCCACTTCCCCTGCGGCTCGAGCAATAGCCAAGATAACGCCGGTCATAATACCGGGCGACGCAATAGGCAATATCGTTCGCACTATGGTTTCCATTTTTGTTGCCCCTAGCGCATAACTGCCAGCTTTTAAGCCCTCAGGTACACGTCTAAGACCTTCTTCAGTGGCTACTATTACTACCGGCAACGTAAGTATGGCCATGGTTAACGACGCCCAAAACACGCCTGGACTACCCATGGTAGGGGCCGGTAAGGTGTCGCCAAAGAACAGCTCATCTATACTGCCCCCTACTGTGTAAACAAAGAACCCCAAACCAAACACGCCGTAAACAATAGATGGCACACCTGCCATATTACTTACACTAACGCGTATAACCGTGGTCAAGCCGTTATTAGGTGCATATTCACTTAAATAAATAGCGGCAAGCACGCCAAATGGTGTAACGATAATAGTCATTAAAAACACCATCAGCACGGTACCAAAAAGTGCTGGAAATACGCCACCAGACGTATTGGCTTGCTTGGGTGAATCGGTTAGGAACACGCCTACATCATTGAAAAAAACTTTCCACTTTTGCCAAACCGTTAAGTTACTCACAAAGTCGACACTTTGAACGCTGGCCATGGGCACTAGCAAGCTTTCACCATCAGCAAACTTTACCGCCAGTTGGTACTTATCACGTCTAGACTCCAACGCGTACACACGCTTTTGGAATAGTTCAAATTCGCTAACAAGCTTTTCACGTGCAGGCGCTTTCTTTTCAACATTACGATTATCAAACGCTGAAAGCGCTTCGTGTATGGGGGCCAAATTTTGAACGTTTATATTTTCAATTTTGGCGCTGATTAAGGCTACCTCGGCTGCAATTTGTTCATAACTATCTAGTGATTTTTTTGAATCACTGGGCTCAACGATATGAACGGGGCTGGCAAGAATTCGGCGCCCATCAACAAACTTTATCTCAGCGGTTCCCTTTGCCAACGTTTTACTTTGAATATCAGACGCGGTTAAACGCATCTGAGAGCCGTATGGGTTTTGTGAGTCAGAGTATTTAAGCGTTATCTCATTGGTAGCAGGGTCGCCATAAACATTAGCGAAAAATGCGCGGGGCTGACCATCAGTCTCTGTCGTCACCAAGTAAACAGGCTCAGGCCAAAAATACGCCATTCCACGAAAGCTTATAAGTAAAAGCACACTTACCAACGCAATAATAAGTAAGGCTGTAAAGAAGGCCGTTAAACTTATAACCAACGACTGTCGCTGAGAGGCGTTTAAAACCGCTTTTGGCGTGCTAACCATAATAACTACGCCCTTTTATGCGCTGACGCGTCAACTCGGCCACAGTGTTAACTACAAACGTAAACATAAATAAAATGCAGGCTGTAAGAAAGAGAATTTGATAATGCGCTGATGACACTTCTGCCTCTGGCAGCTCAATGGCTAGATTGGCAGTAAGCGCTCGTAGGCCCTCAATAAGCCCCCAACTGGATATAGGCGTGTTCCCTGTCACCATGAGTACAATCATGGTTTCACCAAACGCACGCCCAAAACCGAGCATTACCGCGGCAATAATACCAGGGAATGCCACATGTAAAACTACGTGCACCAGCGTTTGCAGTCGCGTTGCGCCCAATGCGAAAGATGCGTTCTTTAAATCATTTGGCACACCATAAATGGCGTCTTCAGAAAGTGAATAAATACTGGGTGATATTGCTACCCCTAAGGCCAATGCCACTACTATCGTGGTTTTCCCAATTGGGCTATCCGATTCAGCGGCTAGTAAGGTGAGACTATCAATGCCAAGCAATGAACCAATTATTGAAGGCGCGTATTGCACACTTACGTAACCCAGTAAAAGTGCACCACCTACCGCAAACAAGAGTTCAGCCCCGTGACGAATTCGTTTTGGTAACCACTGTGCAAATGGACGCTGCACAAGTGCAACGACAATAAGCACAAAAGGAATAACCACTAAGAAAAATGCAAACGAGAAAAGAAACTGCTCGGCTTTAGGTGACAGCCAAATAGCGGCAATAAAGCCAATAAGCACGCTTGGGATAGCTTCAAGTAGTTCTATCGCGGGTTTAATTGTGCTGCGCAATTTCCCCTTTGCAAAGAATGCAGTATAAACGGCTGCACCTATTGCCACGGGTATAGCAATAAGAAGCGCTAGTAAAGACGCTTTGATGCTGCCTATTAGTAATGGCGTAAGGCTGAATTTTGCTTCTTGGAAATCGCTTGCGCTGGTTGTTTGCCATACTGTGTCATCGTCTTCATAGCCTTCGTAGTGCTGTGGGCTAAATAGCGACGACCATGTTGTGCTGCCAGACAAATCTTTGCCCTGCCAAACGGTTAATGCCGATGCCGTAGAGCCGAACAACTTATCCCCATACCAAATAATCGTTTGCGGGTTTACTGTAATTTTTTCTGATTTTACTACCTCTCCTGACACCCGATTAACTAACAACATACGGTGTTTAGAGGTAAGTATGGCCACTAAATTCATACTTGCATGTTCGGCGATATCAACCACACGCTCGTTTTGCATTAAGCGAAGACTATAAGTAGGTGAGAATACTAAACCATTGTCGCTTTGATTTAACACCCAGCGCTGTACTTCATTACCCTTTCTGGTTGCTATAAAGAATGTGCGGTGCTTGGCGAGCGGAAAAGACAACGGTGTGCCAGCGCCATCGCCAGAAAAAATGTCGTCTGTTACTGGGTACAGTACATTCCCCGTATCCATTAAACGGTTGAAGTACACAGAGTTATTAATCTCAAGCAAAATGTTCTGGCTACCTGGCAACAATGTATAGCGCGATACATTCTTAAAGGTTTTATCTATTACTTCAGTTGGACGTTTACGGTTAACCCAACGAACGAAAACTTCATTGTTTTGTTCGATAGCCACAACGGCCCATTTAGTTGACAGCGCAATTTTCCAGCCGGTGCGTTCATTCCATTTATCCTGTGGCAAGGAAAAGGTGATGAAATTAGACAAAATCATTGCCGCTAACTCGTTAGCATTGGGCTCTTGGGTTACGTCATTGGTAACACCAAAAGCACGCACTGGCAGCACTCTTACCTGTGCATTGCCCGACACATCCACTATATAATTTTCACCCATAATCGACTGGGTTATAAGCTCGTGATCGCAAGGACGTATGTACTGATTAGCGCTGCTTAAAATATTGTCGTTGAGTACCTTCAGCCCTAAACGACAGTCATTTTTTTGCACTAAAAGGGGTTGACCATTTAACACATCACCGGTGTTGATTATTCGCTCGCTTGCATCAACTTTGTACGTTGCTATTTGCTGAAGGCTGGGAATGTAAGTAAGGGGAAGCGCTTGGCTAATCAAGTGCGTGATTAGAATTACCAGCGTCAACAAAACCAGCCCACCAAAGCCAGTAATTACATAGCGCGCCCATCTATCGTTTCGCTGACGTTTTCTGTTAATGCTGCCGCTGTCCAAACTCATGCTATCGTTCTAATCGTTCTTATTGTTGAAATTCTGCTTCTACAAGAGAATTTGACGAAAATTGCACTGGTGAGCAGTGTAAGTTTTGTTATGCTAATAGCAAGTGAAAGTTTATCGAATACCAGCGCTCACTTACTTAATTCGCTATGGTATTCCCCTGCAAGAAGACGATCAAAGTATTTCTGTTCCAGTCCATAAAGGAGCGCTACATGCAATCACTAGTTATAAGTATCATGGGTAAAGACAAGCCGGGGTTAGTCGATGCCGTAGCCAAAAGTGTGTATAAACATCAAGGAAATTGGCAAGGCTCAAGCTTTGCACATATGGCGGGTATGTTTACGGGTTTTGTGGAAGTACATGTTCCAGCGGAAGAAAAGCAAGCTCTAATTGAAGCACTCGACGCCATAAAAGATTTATCGGTGCAGTCTGTCGCGGTAACAAGTGCCGACAACCCCCTTCCGACTAAACTTACCGTTGATGTTATGGGTAACGACAAAACGGGCATTGTGCAGGAATTAACATCAGTACTTCATCAATTCAATTTGAATATTCTTACATTTTCTTCGCACTGCGAGAGCGCTCCTAACTGGGGAAGCCTTATTTTCAAAGCAAAGGCAGAAATTGCAGTTCCAGAAACCTTCGATGATGGTGAGCTGCAAGATGCACTTGAAGCGTTAGCCAACGACCTAGTGGTGGATATTACAGCAACGCGATAACACAAGGTTATTGCCTGCTGTCACAGAAGTGTCACCGACTGATGGCAGTCTTTGACCATTTTTATGTATAAGCATTGAGACATTATGGATAGCGACGTTTTATATTATCCCAAAGAGTTAAGCTGGTTAGCGTTTAACGAACGCGTTTTGCAAGAAGCTGCTGATAAGAATAACCCCGCCGTTGAGCGTATCCGATTTCTCGGTATTTACTCGAACAACCTAGATGAGTTTTACCGCGTACGTGCTGCCGATGTTAAACGTCAGATAACCATTGCACAAAATGAGCAAAATGAAGAAGAAGCACAACGCCAAACCGAATTGATGGCGCAAATTCAAAAGAAAGTGGTAGAGCTTTCCGAGAAGTTTGACCAAATTCACAAAGACGTAGTGCGCGCACTGGCTCGATACAATATACATATTCTTAGGAAAGATGGGCTAGACGACTACCAGAAACAGTGGGTACGCAACTTTTTTGTAAACAAAGCGCTTCGCCATATTGCTCCTATTCTTATTGATAAAAAAACAGACTTATTAAGCCGCTTAAACGGTAACTCTGTTTATTTATATGTGGCACTGCGCCGCAAAGACAAAAACCCCAAGTTTGCTGTTATTCAAGTACCCACGTCTGAAATGTCGCGTTTCATGCTTATTCCGCCTCAAAAAAGCCGGAAGAAGAAAAGCATTATTATGCTAGATGACATGATTCAGCTTTGTATTGAAGACATCTTCCGTGGTTTCGTTAAATTTGATGAGATTGAAGCGTTCTCATTCAAAATGACCCGTGATGCAGAATATTCAATTAACGAAGAAATTGACGAAAGCTTTGTTGAAAAAATGTCGGAAAGTATGAAGCAGCGACTTATAGCTGAACCTGTTCGTGTTATCTACGACAATGACATGCCTGAAGACATGAAGCAGGATCTTAGAAAGCGTCTGAAAATTACGAAACTTGATACCATGCATGCTGCCGGTCACTACCGAAACTTCAAAGACTTTATCGGCTTTCCAAATGTAGGTCGCGAATATCTTGAACATACACCGTTACCTGCAATCGATAGCAACGCTTTTTCAAAATACAATACGGTATTCGATGCCATTACCGCTCGGGATATTCTTTTATACTACCCATATCATCGCTTCCTGCATTTCACCGAATTCGTGCGACAGGCCGCTTTTGACCCCAATGTAAAAACCATACGCATAAATATTTATCGCGTGGCGAGTAACTCTCGTATTATCAACTCGTTAATCGATGCAGTTGATAACGGTAAAAAAGTAACGGTAGTTGTTGAACTTCGAGCGCGTTTCGATGAAGAAGCTAACATTGAATGGTCGAAGCGAATGACCGATGCAGGTATTCGTGTTGTGCTTGGTGTACCCACACTGAAAATTCACTCCAAGCTGTGTATTGTCACTCGTGAAGAGCGTGGCAGCATGGTGAATTATGCGCATTTTGGTACCGGAAACTTCAACGAAAAAACGGCCAAAATATATACCGACTATAGCTTGTTCACTCGTAACCAAGAGCTTGCTGATGAAGGCGTTGCAGTATTCGACCTTATCCAATACCCATACCGACGCTATAAGTTTCAACATTTGCAAATATCGCCGCTAAATGCGCGTACTAAAATTCAGTCGCTCATTAGGCAAGAAATCCAGCATTTAAACCAAGGTCACAAAGCGCAAATAACATTTAAAATTAACAACCTTGTTGATAAAGAACTTATAGATGACTTATATCGTGCAAGCCAAGCTGGCGTTAAGATACGCGGTATTGTTCGCGGTATGTGCTCGTTGAATCCAGGCCTAAAAGGCATAAGCGATAATATTGAAATTATCTCTATTGTGGACAGGTTCCTTGAACACCCTCGTGTGATGATTTTTGAAGGCGGCGGCGATAGGAAGGTGTATATTTCGTCGGCGGATTGGATGACAAGGAATATGGACAACCGTATAGAAGTAGGTTGCCCAGTATACGATAAAGGACTTCAACAGCGCATTGTTGATATAATGGAACTACAATTCAAAGATACCTTGAAAGCGCGCGTGATTGACAAAGATCAAAGCAACAAATACGTTCGCAGAGGAAATCGCAAAAAGCTTCGCTCACAAATAGAGATATACGACTATTTGAAGAAGCTCGAAGAATCAATTTAGGAAGTACATGACCCAGCACGAATCTGTTTTTAACGACGTGGAAACACGAGAAGTAAGTAAAGTAGCCGCTCTTGATATTGGCTCGAATAGCTTTCATTTAGTGGTTGCACGTATTGTTGCTGGGTCGGTACAAATACTGCACAGAGTAAAACAGAAAGTTAGATTAGCCGAAGGGTTAAACAACCAAGATGTACTGTCTGATGAGGCCATGGAACGCGGCCTTGCCATGTTAAAAGTAGTAGCCGAAAGCTTAAAAGGCTTCGAACCTGACTCGGTGCGCATTGTAGCAACACACACACTGCGTAAAGCGCGAAACGCTCGCGACTTTATTAATGCGGCGAAAGACATACTACCCTACCCTATTGAAGTTATTTCAGGCGTAGAAGAAGCACGTCTTATTTACTCTGGTGTTGCACACACTAATTATTCTGACGGACAACAGCTGGTTGTGGATATTGGCGGTGGCTCAACCGAATTTGTTATTGGTGAAGGCTTTAATCCACTTATATGCAGAAGCTTACAAATGGGCTGTGTTAGCTATACCAAGCGTTTTTTTGCAAGTGGCGAACTTAAAAACAAAGCATTCGACCAAGCCATTACTGCTGCTGAACAGCAGTTAGAGATGATTGATAACAAATACCGTCGTTTGGGCTGGGTTCAATGTATAGGTACCTCTGGCACCATTCGCTCGTTGTTCACCTTGTGTCAGCAAGACCGTCCTAACGGTCACGACATTCCTGTTACCCTGAAAAGCCTGCGCAACCTTATGAAGCAGTTTGTTAGCGCTGGGCACGTAGACAAACTTGATTACCCGGACTTAAGCGAAGACCGCCGTGTAGTGATTGCGGGTGGTTTAGCTATTTTAATAGCTGTTTTTAAGGCGTTAGAAATTGAAGGGCTAGTTTATTCTCCTGCCGCATTGCGCGAAGGCGTGCTTTATCAAATGGAAGATGAACTACATCACGCCGATATTCGAGGAAGAACGGCCAGCAGTTTGGCAACACGCTACGATGTGGATACGTCACAAGCCACCATGGTATTAAATACGACGCTGATGCTCTTTGCACAAGTACAAAAAACATGGAAGCTAAAAAGTACTGACTTCAAGAGCATGCTAGGTTGGGCTGCATTGCTACATGAAGTGGGTATGCAAATAAACTCTCGCGGTATACAAAAGCATAGTGCTTATATTCTTGCCAACGTGGACATGCCAGGCTTCACGCAAGAGCAACAACTTTTGCTATCCACACTGGTGCGCTTTCACAGGAAGAAAATTCGCATAAACGACCTTCCTAGTTTTAACCTTTTTGATCATCAAGCTGTAAAACGGCTAATTGCCTTACTGCGCCTTGGCGTACTGCTTAACATTAAGCGGCAAGAAGGCTTTATCCCAGATATTAATGTAGATGTTAACAAAAGTGCACTTACACTCACTTTCCCAGACGGCTGGTTAGACGAAAAACCGATAATATCCGCAGATCTTTTGCGAGAAAGTGATTATTGGAAAGCACTCGATTTGACCCTTGAAGTCATACCTGATATCACAACACTACACCCGTTAAATGACGCATAACGATTACGTAAATGTCGTGGCGTATCTCTTGAGGTTTAAGGACTTTGCACAGTGAAACGTTCTAGTTTTTTCTGTTTTATGGTGGCGCTGTTAAGTTTCAATACGCATGCACATCAACCGAGCATCTGTTTTGTGAGCGAACTTGTTGCACCTTTTTACTGGCTAGACGAAAACGGCGCGCCGCAAGGTGCGAATGTTGACTTAGCCGAGGCAATGAAACCCCTTCTTCCCTTTTCAAGCACGTTAGAGCACATGCCGTGGGCGAGAGCTTACAAAGAAGCAGAAAACAAGCCCAATATTGTGCTGCTCACCTTATTAAAGTCGCCGGCGCGAAGCTCGCAGTTTCATTGGTTGGGTGCAATTACTACCGTTAATGCATCATTAATAGGTTTGACGCATAACGCTAATGAGGAAATAGCAACATTAGAAGAGGTTAAGTCGAAACGAGTTGGTTCTATACGCGGGTACGGCGCAGCCGAGTACTTAACTAAGCAAGGTTTTAAAGAGAATGAAAATCTTATTTTGGTAACTGAACCGCAACAGCTATGGAACCTGCTTTATAGCGAGCGAATCGATTATGCGGCGACAGGTTTTGCAACCAGCCGCTATGAAATTGAAGCGGCAGGTTATGCTGCGGATAAATCGGTAAAAGCGTTTGAACTTGATATGTCAAAATCAGAGCTTCATATGGCAACTGGTCTGGAAACCACATCAAACGAAGTTATTGCAATTAAGAACGCGCTTCAGCAGCTTAAAGAAAATGGTGAATACCAACGTATTATGATGAAGTGGGGACTGAGTCCTTTGCATTCAGCCCCACCAGCAACTCTAGAACAAGACGGTCAACGTCTTATCAATTAGTACCTGTTTGACCACTTTCTTCTTTAGCAGCTTTTGGTGAATACTTTTTAAACCACGCCAAAATATTTTCAACTTTTCCAATCATTCTTGATGGCTTCGCCGCAATGCCATGTGAAGAGCCCGGCACTTTTACTAAAACCGTATCAACTTTTTGCAGTTTCAGTGCTTGATAGAACTGTTCGGTTTCAGACATCGGCGTACGTTTATCATCAACACCCGTTATCAGCATAGTGGGCGTAGTCACATTTCCCACTAAAGACAACGGAGAGCGCTTCCAATAATGCTCTACGTTGTCCCAAGGCTTACCTGGAAACTGAAATGGTATTTGGTATAGGCCAGAATCGGCAGTGAGTACTTTTGAAAGCCAGTTGATGACGGGTTTAGCCACAACGGCTGCATTAAATCGATTCGTTAAACCAATGGCATAAGCAGAAGCGATACCACCAGCAGAGCCACCTGTAATGTAGAGCTGCTCTTCATCGACAATACCTTTTTCAATTAGAGCATCAATACCCGACATATGATCTGAAAAATCATACTCAGAGCTGTATTTACCCTGTAACAGCAGTGCAAAGCGTTCACCATAGCCTGTGCTACCTCGGTGATTATCATAAAACACCACGTAGCCTTCTGCCGCCATACGCTGAAGCTCAGCGGTAAATACCGGTCCGTAAGCCAGGTTTGGCCCTCCGTGAATTTCAAGGATTAACGGGTATTTCTTGCTGCTATCGTAGTTAGGCGGAAGAATATACCAACCCTGAATTTCTTCACCGTCAATAGCTGACTTATAAACAATTTCTTTTACTTCACCCAGTGTTTTGTGTCCAAGTACATCTTCGTTTAGCTTCGTAAGCTGCTTCGTTTTACGTGCAGTTACAAATAGGTCTGCAGGACGGTCGGTACGCCCTTTCGTGTAAGCAACCACACCATCGGCCGCATGATAGTTAGCAAAAACATAAGGCCTGCCCAGCGTTGTACCACCTAAACCTGTAGCGATATTTTTAACTCTGCCAGAAAGAGATACGACATCGACTTGCGCGAGTCCACGAACAGACTGCTGGAAATAAAGGTTTTTATTGTCTTTCCAGATCGCATTAGACACTGAATTATCAATATCTTGAGTTAGGTTTTTATGTGCACTACCATCAGCATTCATTACGTAAAGGTACGTGTTTTTGTACATGACCTTTTCATCACTTCTTCGTGAGTATGCCACGCGCATGCCGTCCGGTGAGACTACAGGTGACGTCTCAGCCCCTGCGAATTGGGTAATTTGTTCAATATTTCCCTGCATATCAACGGTGAAAATGTCAGCCTCTACGGGTTCGTATTCCCAATTTTCACTGCGATTTGCTGAAAAATAGATACGGTCACCGTCTGGCGTAAAACTAAAGCTACCATTGTGATGGTAATTACCCGAGGTAAGTTGGCGAGCCGTGCCACCGTCTGCGGGCACAATAAAGATATGAGTGTAAGCAGGCTCCAAAACACCTCTGCCGTCAGCTTGATACCTTGCTTTGGTAATGTACTGAAATTTTTCTGACCATTTTGCGCCTTTTGGCTTTTTCGGCATCTCGACTTTAAGTGGCTTTTCATCGGCATCTACACTCATGGTAAAAGCAATAGATTTTCCGTCAGGCGACCACGTAATATTGCTAAGCGACGATGTTACGTTAGTAACAAGTGCAGTTTGCCCTGTGTCCATCCAGCGAATGTATAGCTGTGGCTTTCCTTCCTCATTAGACAAATAAGCAAGTCGAGTTCCATCTGGAGACCAACGTGGCGAGTAATAGTTTTTCTTCGAAGATAATAGTGGCCTATGGGTTTTCCCATCTACAGATGCGAGCCAAATGTTTGAACGCGTGCTGTCAGTCATTATGTCGTTTGAACGTCTAACATAAGCAACGTCTTTACCATTTGGCGAAACGCGCACTTCACTGACATACTCTAAGTTAAAAATATCTTCCGACTGGAAAAGGTGCTTATTATTTTCTTTATCTATAGCGTCTTGGGCGTTTACGGTTGTTACGCTTGCGCCGAAAACACAGGCTAGTATCAGGAATAAAGGTTTTATTATTGATACTTGTTTTTTTATGGGTAAAGACATGTGCAACCTCTGATTTTATTTTTACCGTTATAGTAATTGATAAGAATCATATGTTTAAAAAATACGCTAGGATTACTGTTAAAAGCGATTAATCACGTTAACCTATACAAAAATCGCGTGCACATTTTTCAACCTATTGACTAATTGCTGTCTATTGCATAAATGTTAGTGTTAGCGAATTAGTAAAAATAACTCACAGTGCGAAATGTTAAACCCTCATGGCGAATTTGAAAGTGCATTAAATCAGCAGCTTCTTCAGTTTTCTGGAAGGGGCCCTTGGAATGACGTCACCATGAGAAATGGCACCGTTAAAATGGGCCGTCACATTGCATCAATAACCGACGGTAAGCCCTGGGCACAGCTAAGCTGTTTATATGGTGAGAGTTTAATGCCGCCTAGCACTTTCGATATTTTCGTAAAACAAACACACAAGAGAAAAGAAAAAGGCTTGTCGTTTCTTGCTGTTGTGGTTTTAGATACAGATATAGAGCGCACTACAAAACAACAAATTCAGCAATGTTATGAAGTCGCTGGGGTTAATTTTGCGTTTTATCGCTCTTTGAGTGAAGCGCTAGACAACATAAAACAGCGCGGATTTGCTTTTAACCGAAACGAAGCGGAACATTTTTTTGAGCGCTTCAATTTCAGCCGCTAGTTATTCGAATTAAAAAGAACATTAGCTCCCCAAAATAAGCGACAAAACATTAGCGACAAAAAAAGAGAGCAATTGCTCTCTTTTTTATTACAAGCGAACAGGTAGTTACGATTTAGATGCCTGATAAATGGCTTCAATTGCGCCGTCTAGCGTTGCTTCAAATTCTTCTGTAGTTTGCTGTGCAGACACACCTTCGGTTAATGCGCGAGAGAAACTTGCAATCATACCTTGGTTTTCAGCAAGCTTAGCGTTTGCATCGTCGCGGCTATAACCACCAGACAGTGCCACAACTTTAAGCACACGAGGATGATCAACTAGCTCTTTATAGAAGTTCGCTTCGTTAGGAATAGTAAGCTTTAGCATGACTTCCTGGCCTTCGTTAAGCAGGTTAAGCTGCGTAAGAATTTCCAATTTCAGTAGGGCTTCTGCCTCTGCCTTTTGTGGGCTATGAATATCCACTTCAGGCTCGATAATAGGAACAAGACCCGCAGCTAAAATTTGTTTACCTACTTCAAATTGCTGCGCAACCACGTCTTTAATACCTTGATGATTAGCAAGCTTTACTACACTTCGCATCTTGGTGCCAAAAACATCTTGTGCTACAGCTTTAGCTAGCAACGCATCTAGTGCTGGCATCGGCTTCATCACTTGAACACCGTTGCTTTCTTCAGCAAGACCTTTATCAACTTTCAAGAAAGGAATAACACGCTTCTTTTGCCACAGGAAGTGTGCAGAAGGCATGCCTTCAATTTCTCTATCGAGTGTATTTTCAAACAAGATAGCACCTAAAACACGCTCGCCGCTAAAAGGGGTGCTGGTAATAATGCGGGTACGCATTTCATGAACAAGATTGAACATCTCTTCGTCCGAGCCGTAAGCAGACTCTTCGATGCCATAAAGACGTAGCGCTTTTGGTGTACTGCCACCGCTTTGATCTAGGGCTGCAATAAAACCAGTTTGCGTTTTCAGTTTATCCAGCATTGCTTGCTGAGCTTGTGATGCCATGGCAACACTCCTTTTGTATTTACTGCCGCTTAACGACAGGTGTAGGGTTTATAATTCTTTTCAGCGTTACGTCACTGTATCGCTATTGCTACCACTTCAAGTAGCACGGCAGCGCTTTTAATGCTGTTGAAAGCGCTGCTCGTTGTTCTTAAGCGTTATGCTTTTCGCTTTTTTATTATTTTTTGCGTAGCTTGCACGTAGCTTATTTGTTTTTTTCTTCTAGTACCGCTACCGCTGGCAGTGTTTTTCCTTCTAGGAATTCAAGGAATGCACCACCACCGGTTGAAATATAAGACACTTTGTCTGCAATTTCGTATTTGTCTACCGCGGCGAGTGTATCACCACCACCAGCAATAGAGAAAGCATCGCTTGCAGCAATGGCCTCAGAAAGGGCCTTTGTGCCTGCACTAAACTGTTCGAACTCAAACACGCCTACAGGCCCATTCCAAACAATAGTACCCGCGTTTTTAATAATGTCTTCCAATGCCTTAGATGAGTTCGGACCAATATCAAAAATCATATCGTCGTCAGCCACATCACCTACGTTTTTAAGCGTAGCTTCAGTGTTTTCATCAAATGCTTTACCTACAACAACGTCAGTAGGTACTGGAATATTGCCGCCGTTTGCCTGCGCTTCGCTCATTAGCTGTGTAGCTTGCTCGGTTAAGTCCATTTCAACTAACGATTTACCGACATTATGCCCTTGAGCAGCAATAAAGGTGTTGGCAATACCACCACCAACAATCAGCTGATCTACTTTTTCAGCTAACGTTTTAAGTACCGTTAACTTGGTAGATACTTTCGAACCACCAACAATGGCAACCATAGGGCGCTTAGGGTTGTCTAGCGCTTTACCTAGTGCATCTAATTCAGCAGCAAGCAATGGACCAGCACACGCTTTAGGTGCAAATTTGGCAACACCATGAGTAGAAGCTTGCGCACGGTGTGCTGTACCAAACGCATCCATAACGAAAATATCGCACAGCGCAGCATACTGCTTGGCGAGTGTTTCATCGTCCTTCTTTTCGCCTTTGTTAAAGCGTACGTTTTCAAGAATTACTAGCTCGCCTTCACCTACTTCAATACCAGAAAGATAGTCTTTAACTAGCTTTACCGGCACATCAAGCGCGTCGTTGAGATAATCGACTACAGGCTGAAGTGAAAACTCTTCGGCTGGCTCACCCTCAGTTGGGCGACCTAAATGAGACATTACCATCACAGCTGCACCAGCGTTTAGCGCTGCTTTTATGGTTGGAATTGATGCTTTGATGCGAGCATCTGAGGTAACTTTACCGTCTTTTACCGGTACGTTTAAATCTTGTCTAATTAGAACGCGCTGACCTTTTAGGGCCATATCGTTCATGCTTGGAATTGCCATCGTCTTTCCTTGTTAATCTAAAATATGTTGCGAGTACCAAACCAAAACGGTTCATGATATAGCGTCATGGCGCTTCAAAATGGTACGCGCTAATTAACTGTGAAAGCTGCGCGGGCTGGCGCTACCAACCCTTGGCAGCATCAATGCGTTACTTTGCTTCGAACATTGCTTTAGCGGTATCGAGCATACGGTTTGCAAAACCCCATTCGTTGTCACACCACACCAGCGTTTTTACCAGTTGCTTGTGACTAACCCTTGTTTGTGTTCCGTCAACAATACACGAGTGCGGGTCATGATTAAAATCTACCGACACTAGTGGCTCTTCGGTATAGTCCAAAATACCTTGCAATCGTCCTGCCTTTGCTTTTTTTAACGCTTGGTTTACTTGGTCAATAGTCACTTCAGTATTTAACGTTACACTTAAGTCCATTGCCGTTACGTTGATAGTAGGCACGCGTACCGCAATGGCTTCGAATTTACCGGCAAACTTAGGCAGAATGCGCTCTATACCGGCAGCAAGGCGAGTATCAACAGGAATGATTGACTGACTTGCTGCACGTGTTCGGCGCAAATCTTCATGGTATGCATCGATAACCTGTTGGTCGTGCATAGAGGCGTGAATTGTGGTGATCGTACCACTTTCGACACCAAACGCTGCGTCTAACGCCTGTATAACAGGAACAATACAATTTGTGGTGCAAGAACCGTTGGAGACTAATTTTTGTTCACTGGTCAACGTGTCTTCGTTAGTACCAAAAATAACCGTATTATCTAAATCGGGAGAGCCTGGGGAAGAGAACAGTACTTTGCCTGCCCCTGCAGCTAAGTGCGCTTGACCAGACACTCTATCGTCGAACTTTCCCGTACACTCAAGCACAATATCAACGCCTAAGTCTTTCCAAGGTAGGTCTTTAATATCGCTTATGGCAAGCAATGCAATATCGTCACCCGCCACATTCAGCGTGTTATTTTCTAAGGCCACATTAAAACGGAACCGCCCGTGGGCGGTATCGTATTTAAGCAAATGTGCTATGCCTTCAGGTTTTGCAATGTCGTTAATGGCCACAACGTTAAACTCGTTATTGCGCCCACTTTCATAAAGTGCACGCAACACATTGCGACCAATACGACCAAACCCATTAATGGCAATATTTACCATAGGCTTATTTATTTACCTCTTACAGAGACAGTGCAGCCTCTACTACAGCGTCAGTGGTAATGTTGAAGTGCTTGAACAAATCGCCTGCTGGTGCAGACTCACCAAACGTATCCATACCCACGATAGCACCGTTAAAGCCAACGTACTTGTACCAGCTATCTTTTGAAAGTGCTTCAACCGCTACACGCTTAACAACATTAGAAGGCAATACGCTCTCACGGTATTCAGCAGACTGACGGTCGAATACGTCGGTAGATGGCATTGAAACTACACGAACCGCTTTACCTTGCTCAGTAAGTTTCGCAGCCGCTTCAATAGCTAGCTGTACTTCTGAACCCGTTGCAATAAGGATTAGCTCAGGCGTACCAGCGCAGTCTTTAAGTACGTAACCGCCTTTAGCAATGTCAGCTACTTGGGCTGCCGTTCTTTCTTGTTGTGCAAGACCTTGGCGAGTAAAGATTAGGGTTGTTGGACCGTCTGTACGCTCGATTGCAGACTTCCACGACACCGCAGATTCTACTTGGTCACATGGACGCCAGTTATCAAGATTTGGAGTTGCGCGAAGTGCAACCACCTGCTCTACCGGCTGGTGCGTTGGACCATCTTCACCCAAACCAATTGAATCGTGGGTGTAAACGAAAATAGCAGGCTGCTTCATTAGTGCAGCCATACGCACTGCATTACGCGCGTATTCCATGAACATAAGGAAAGTAGCGCCATAGGCTTTAAAGCCACCGTGAAGCGCAATGCCATTCATCATGGCAGACATACCAAACTCACGTACACCGTAATAAATGTAGTTACCCGATGCATCGTTGGCTTCAACGCCTTTACTGCCTTCCCAAATAGTTAGGTTTGAGCCCGCTAGGTCAGCAGAACCACCCAGTAATTCTGGTAGAAGCGGTCCAAATGCGTTTAGTGCATTTTGCGACGCCTTACGTGAAGCAATGTTTTGCGGGTTTGCTTGAAGCTCAGCAATAATAGCGTCGGCTTTGTCGCTGAAATCTGCTGGTAACTCGCCATTTACGCGGCGTTTGAACTCTGCTGCTAGCTCTGGATAAGCCGCTTCGTATGCTGCGAAAGCGTCGTTCCACGCGCTCTCCGCGTTTGAACCTTTCTCTTTAGCATCCCAACCCGTGTAAATATCGTCTGGAATTTCGAACGCGCCATGGCTCCAGCCAAGCTTTTCGCGAGTGGCTACAATTTCATCTTCACCTAGCGGTGCACCGTGACAAGACTCGGTTCCTTCTTTATTCGGCGAACCAAATCCAATGGTGGTTTTACAGCAAATAAGCGTAGGCTGTTTAGTGTTAGCTTGCGCTTTCTCGATAGCCGCTTTTACTTGCTCTGCGTCATGACCGTCTACGCCTTCAATCACATCCCAGCCGTAGCTCTTGAAGCGCGCAGGCGTATCGTCGGTAAACCACCCTTCAACTTCACCGTCAATTGAAATGCCGTTGTCATCCCAAAACGCGATAAGTTTTCCAAGACCAAGTGTGCCGGCGAGTGAACAGGTTTCGTGCGAGATACCTTCCATAAGGCAGCCATCGCCCATAAAGGCATAAGTGAAGTGGTCAACAATGTCGTGACCATCGCGGTTGAACTGTGCAGCAAGTACCTTCTCAGCAAGTGCCATACCTACCGCGTTACTAATACCTTGTCCTAGTGGACCTGTAGTAGTTTCAACACCTGGCGCGTAACCATACTCTGGGTGGCCTGGTGTTTTTGAGTGCAGCTGGCGGAAGTTCTTAAGCTCTTCAATTGGCAGTTCGTAACCAGAAAGATGAAGTAGCGAGTACAACAGCATTGAGCCGTGGCCATTAGACAACACAAAACGATCACGGTTAGCCCACGATGGATTAGCAGGGTTGTGTGATAAGAAATCACCCCACAATACTTGTGCGATATCAGCCATCCCCATTGGGGCGCCTGGGTGACCAGATTTTGCTTGTTGAACGGCATCCATGCTTAATGCACGGATAGCATTGGCGAGTTCACGACGAGAGGGCATGTTGTCTCCTGATTTATTTTGTATCTCTTCCTACCGAGTTGAAAAGACGGGATTGCAATGGGAACGGTAAAACTGGCTGTTCCGCTGCAGCTTACTACTCGGTAGCTTTGAATGTGTGGGCTATTCTTACCTATGCCACCTTTCAGTTCAATGGCTTTTCAATGCCAATACTGAAAGTAAATCCAAAATATAGTCTATGGTTTATAAGCTAGGGGAAATAACCAGCGCTCTTTTTACTGCTAAGTTCATTATTTTTCTCTTTATTTGCTTACGAAAAACCTTAAAAGTGATCGGGTTTTGTCAACTATTCGTAACGAAGAGACTTTTAGACGTCTAGAAGTAAAGACTGGTATTTATAACTTGTTTTAGTACAATATACGACTATTTTGAAAAATTAACGCTTACGGAGCATTTATGGCCACGCATTTATTCACATCCGAGTCAGTGTCTGAAGGGCATCCGGACAAGATTGCTGATCAAATCTCAGATGCGGTTCTTGACGCAATTCTAGAGCAAGATCCGCGCGCTCGGGTGGCCTGCGAAACGTATGTTAAAACCGGTATGGTTTTAGTAGGTGGTGAAGTTACCACCTCTGCTTGGGTTGATATTGAAGAATTGACCCGAAATACAGTAAAAGAAATTGGCTACACTCATTCTGATATGGGCTTTGACGCTGACTCATGCGCAGTCCTTAACGCTATTGGTAAACAATCGCCTGATATCAATCAAGGTGTAGATCGCGAAAGCTTAGAAGAGCAAGGTGCTGGCGACCAAGGGCTAATGTTTGGTTATGCTAGCGACGAAACTGACGTGCTAATGCCTGCACCAATTACGTATTCTCATCGCCTTGTTCAAAAGCAAGCTGAGGTGCGTAAGTCAGGCAAATTAGACTTTCTACGTCCAGACGCGAAAAGCCAAATTACGTTTAAATATGAAAACGACAAGCCGGTTGGTATCGACGCAGTAGTACTTTCAACACAGCACTGCGACTCAGTAAGCACTGAAACAGTACGCGAAGCGGTAATGGAAGAAATCATCAAGCCCGTGCTTCCAAGCGAATGGATTGATGCGAATACTCGTTTCCACATTAACCCTACAGGTCGCTTTGTTATTGGCGGTCCAATGGGCGACTGTGGCCTAACAGGTCGTAAAATCATCGTAGATACTTATGGCGGTATGGCACGTCATGGTGGCGGTGCTTTCTCAGGTAAAGATCCATCAAAAGTTGACCGCAGTGCCGCATATGCAGGCCGCTATGTTGCGAAGAATATCGTTGCAGCAGGTCTTGCTAAGCGCTGTGAAATTCAGGTGTCTTACGCTATTGGTGTAGCAGAGCCTACGTCAATTAGTATCGATACTTTCGGAACTGGCGTAGTAGATGAAAAAACACTGGTTGCGCTAGTGCGTGAGCACTTCGACCTGCGTCCATATGGTCTTATTCAGATGCTTGATCTTGAACGTCCTATCTACCGTCCAACTGCAGCATACGGTCACTTTGGCCGCGATGAATTCCCATGGGAAGCGACAGATAAAGCTGCTGCGTTAAAAGCGTCGGTCTAAATACAAATTACGCCGAAAAAAGCTGCCTTATGGCAGCTTTTTTGTTTTTTTTAGCACCACAATAGTAGCCAACACTCACTATACTTCCGTACGTCCCACAAGTTTTGAGAAGTTTTTGCCACTATTTGTTTTTTAGGGCTATGCTTTATAAGGATATAGGTTTGTTGTAGCAGGCATTCGTCACGCATTACACGTTATTCAAATAATAAAACCACTTTGCACTTACAGTAAGTGGGAAATCGAAACAGGGATGGTTGAAGCGAAAGAAACACACTAAACACTTGGGCTGCAATAATGAGAACGAGCATTCCTTTTAGCTTAATACTTATTTTCGCTGTATTTCTTTTTCCGAAAGCGGTTTTCGCTGACGGCGACATTACTTTTGCAAATGGCTCTTGGTTTACAACACACAACAACCCTATTCAGTTTAAAAGTAAAAAGATTTCCAATTGGCACTTACAAAGCCGCTATAGACTGCACTCTACAACTGAAACCCATTATTACGACAATAGCTTCACCTACCCTACAGGCTCTCAAGGCTACATTAGCGCTAGCCGCCAATTCGATACATCACTTCCTCAAAAAGTGTATGCCACTTACAACGCAAACATAACCGCGTATCAACATTATGCAGAGTGGTTATATATTCCTGATGATGTGGGCACCTTTACGCGTTTAGGTTGGCTTTTAGGTGACAGTAACGGCTTAAATATGGCGGTAGAGCTAGAACACAGGCAAATTGGAGAGGAAGAGAATATGGCATTATCACTTGGAGTACACTATTTATTCTAACGAAATTGCACTACAAGCCCATAGTTTGGGCATAGGTTTGTTGAATAACCAACGCGTCTGCACTAGCTCGATGACGTTTTACATCTAATTGTGCTAGCTGCTGTGCTTTAACTTCGTGCCACACATTCATCTGCCCTTCCGACAAAATATATTCAAGGGCTCGGCAGGTAAAGGTCATTTCTACCTGTGCAGCTGCGAAAAGCTTTATTAACCATGGATTGTCTACCACCCACCCGTCGCTGTATACCATGGTATTGCCTAAAAACGCATTCAGTTCATTACACACGCTAACGGGCTCTGCCCCCCGAGCATGCAGCATTGCACGAGTAATACCGTGAAGCGCCTGTGCGTTTTTGTCCCAATGCATCCAAGAATCAAACGGCCTTATTAGCTTGCACCATTTTGCACCATCATAGCGCACAATGCCTATTTCTATCGGGTAGCTTTGTGCGCCAAACCCACTGGCTTCAACATCAATGATCGTTGGCAAGGTTTTTTGTTGCACCCTAACTCCAAGAGATAACTTATGTTCAAATACAGTAATAACGGGGGTCATGGACTACAGAGTTAACACTTCATAGGTAACTGTGTACCGCACATTTCACACCATCTTCTACTGCTGGCATATTCTTACCGTATGCATAGTTTATACTTAAGTATGGGAGAATCGTGCCAGTTCGGCCTTGCACAACTAATTATTGTTATCGCATGATAAGACAAAGGAGCTTGGCGCTATACTAAAGGAGTACGTAGGTAAACTAACAGAAATGCGTCAATGCTATACACTTACAGAGTTGTGTTATGGATAGCGGTTACTATGCGATTACGAATTTGTGTTTTATTGCTCTTTACGCTTTGTACAAGCCATAGCGTTTATTGCGCTCAACCTCCGCTTGTTATTGGTGTTGATGCTGACTTATCAGCGGTAGCCGTAGATGGCGGTGTAGCTATTTCTCGTGGAGTAGAACTTGCAGTTGAAGAAATAAATGCACAAGGAGGCGTGTTAGGCCGCCCGCTTAAACTGGTTACGAAAGACCACAGAGGCAACCCCGCAAGAGGTATACACAACTTAAAGCAATACAGCGAAAATCCTGACCTGCTAGCAGTCGTAGGTGGCGTCCATACGCCAGTACTGTTAGCTGAAATAGACGTAATTCATGAAAAAAACCTGCTAATGCTAGTGCCTTGGGCAGCAGGTACACCAATAGTAGACAACGACCATACCCCCAATAATGTATTTAGAGTATCGGTTCGAGACTCTGAAGCCGCAACCGTTTTAGTGGGTTATGCGAAAAAACGTGCCATAAAGCGTGTTGCATTAGTCTTAGAGCGAACTGGATGGGGGCGTTCAAATTTAGCCTCATTAACTGATGCAGTCTCGCAACAGGGCATAATAATTTCGTCAGTACATTGGATAAACTGGCAACAAACCGATTTTTCAGAAGACATTTCTTCAATAAAAGATGAAAGCGTTGATGCAATAATATTAGTCACTAACGTACCTGAAGCAGCAGTTGTCATGAATGAACTCGCAGCCCAGGGGATGACATCGACACCGGTTGTTTCACATTGGGGTATAGCATCGGGTGAATTTACCTCTCTTCTAGATAAGCCAATTGGTGAATTCGACATTTCAGTGCTTCAGACATTTCATTTTAATCATCAAAAAAACGAGAATGCTAAACAGTTACTGGCGTCGTATCAAAATAGGTATGGTGTAAACGACCCGCTTACTATCAAGGGTGTGACGGGTTTAGCGCACGCATACGACCTTACTCATATGGTTGCGCAAGCGGCCAATGATGCAAATAGCGTTCAGGTAAGTGCAGTTCGCGAAAAATTAGAAACAATGGCCACTTTCGAGGGAGCGGTGAAACAATATTCTCCACCGTTTACAAAAGAAAGGCACGATGCGTTGTGGTCAAATGACTATTTTATGACTAAATTCAATGATAAAGGTCAATTGGTCACTACGGACGACCGTTAATGCAAAAAACGCCTCCAAGACTTAGGAAGCTATTACTTACAAATATGTTGCCGCGACTCATTGCGTTGGTCGTGGTGCTTTCTGTCACCTTGTTTGCAGCGGCGTTTCATTTTGTATCTCAGCAAACGCAAATTTTGCAACAGCAGTCAGTTGAAGACTTACAGCAAGACCTAAGCTATATAGTGGATGACACCACCCGCCAGTTAGCTGACCTTGCTGCCAACGATATCATCATTAATTCGCTAGTTGATATGGAACAACGCGGAAACTATTTACCCATGTTTTTCCGCTCACTTAACCTTACCCAAGCCCCTCACGTTGAATTTGCCTTATTCGATTTTGCGGGAAACCAAATCATTGACAAAAATTGGCAAGCAGCGCTGCCCGATAATTTAGAAAAAACATGGCGACAACTTACGTTAGGCGAGTCAGCAACGTTTTCATCTGTATCTAAACACGGTGTATTAATCAGTGTACCTGTATTACTTGGCGGTGTGGCTGAAGGTGCATTAGTGATGTATGTAGATAGTCTGCAATCGTTGCTAACTTCTTACCCTCGCCTTACTAATCAGCTGGTTTCAGACTCACAAGGCCTTGTACTTTTCAGTAGTCAGCCAACGTTGATTGCCCCTAACACGTTATTGTCTGACTTCAATGATTCTGGTTACTCATTTGAAAGTGTGCCATGGCAAAACCTAACGCTATACAGTATTGAGCCAACCTTCGCAGCGTATAAAAGCGTAGCTTGGATTGGCGTTGTGCTCGTGACTATGATTATTGGCTTTGTGTTAATTATTTTACACATGGTAAGAAAAACCGGCGCGCTGGCGGAAAATACACTGTCTAACTTATACAACGATATTAAACACAAAACCCGCGACGGACAGTGTGCGCTTCCCTCCTCAACTAACGAAGAAGCACAAGAACTGGCAGATATTAGAAATGCATTTGACAAGCTTATGCACGAGCTCGCGGAAGCCTCGCTATCAAACGAACAATTTTCGAATGTTTTAGAATCGATGGGCGATATGCTGTTAGTAGTCGACAAAAACAATGCTGTCTTGCTGTCGAATAAACGCTTTGATCAGTTTTGTGAAGATCAATATGTCGAGATGTCAGACATCGTTAAGTTTATCGTTCAACGCTTATCTAATGACACCTCTAACGAGCTTACCCACTTTTCTCTTACCACAGGTAAAGATAGATTTATTCGCTGGACAAAAGCTACGTTAACCGACTCGTTTGGCGACGAACGTGGAACTATGTATATAGGAAGTGATGAGACAGAGCGACGCTCACTTGAAAGCAATGTGCAGATACTAACACACGCTATGGATGAGGCTACGGTTTCCATTATCATTTCAGATATAACTCGAGTGGGTCAGCCAGTAATATACGTTAATAGTGCATTTGAGGCCCTTACCGGCTACAAACGTGAAGAAATAATTGGGCATAACTGCAGAGCAATGCAGGGCAATTCAACAGATACAAAGTCGATAGATAAAGTAAGACAAGCCATAGCTCGGCGCGAGCCCATAGACATAACGCTACTGAACTACCGTAAAGACGGTAGTGAATTTTATAACAGATTAAACCTAACGCCGGTAAAAACAAACGGCGAGGTAACTCATTACATAGGGTTCCAACAAGATGTCACACAACAGCATCTTACCGAACAATATCTGCAAGACGCGCGAGAAAAAGCAGAAGAATCTGCAAGGTTAAAGTCTAGTTTTCTTGCTAGCATGAGCCACGAGATACGCACACCTATTCATGGTATTTCTGGCGTGCTTCAGTTGTTAGAAGCGTCGAAATTAGACGACGATCAGCGCCATTATTTATCACTCGCTAAATTCAGTATTCAAGGCCTGCTTCATATAGTAAACGATATTTTAGACTTTTCTAAAATTGAAGCAGGCCAACTCCAAATTGAAAATGCACCGTTTGATATCGCTCAGTCTTTGCACGCCATAGAAAACCAGTTTGCACTGCTGTGTGATGACAAGGGCTTAACCCTTCAGTTTAACAACGAGCTTAATAACATAAACGTTGTACTAGGTGATGAAGTTCGCTTTGGGCAAATTCTTTCAAACCTTATTGGAAACGCTATTAAATTTACCGACACCGGTTCAATTGAAGTACACACCAAGCTAGAAACGCTGCACGGCAATGATATTCAAATTCACTGCAAGGTTATTGATACCGGTATTGGTATTGCTGAAGATAAACAGTCGACTATTTTTGATGTATTCACCCAAGAAGATTTATCTACTACGCGCGAATTCGGTGGTACTGGGCTTGGTTTATCCATTTCAAAACAACTATGTGAATTAATGGGTGGCAGCATTTCACTTGAAAGTAAAAAAGGTGAAGGCAGTACATTTTATTTCACGGTAAATATGGAATATACCGACGAAGCATTGATAGCCCCTATTCTACTGAGCAAGCAAACACAAAGCTCCGAGACTAAAAAGCTGAAAGTTCTGGTCGTTGAAGATAATGATATTAACCAAATTATTGTTAAGCAGCATTTGTCGCAGCACACCACACTTAGCGCTAAGTCGGGTGTTGAGGCCTTAGAGGCACTAAGCAAGATGAAAGTGACATTTGATGTTATTTTAATGGATTGCCAAATGCCTCAAATGGACGGTTTCGAAGCCACCAAACGCATCAGAAAGGGGGAAGCCGGCGAAAGGTATGTTGACGTACCTATCATTGCGCTTACTGCGAATGCTATGAAAGGTGACAAAGAGCGATGTGTTGATGCCGGAATGGATGATTATTTAAGTAAGCCCTTCGAGGTAGAAGACTTGCTTAAAAAAGTAGAGTACTGGGCAAAGAGAAAAGTGTCCACCTAACCCTCTTTATAGGCTGTACTGATATAGTGTATTTATGAACAAACGAGCGTGGTTATTTTTTTGCGTATTTAGCCTTTTGCCCACAACGGGTAATTGCTCAGATACTGTCCTTAAATATAACTTAGGTACGTCGGGCAGTTCGGTTCCCTATGAAAATGCTGTAGATGAAAATCGTGCCGGCATTTTAGTTGAAATTCTACCGTTAATTATGCAACGCGCGGGTATTAAAACCGAAAAGGTTATGCTTTCAACTAAGCGCGCCATGATTGCTTTTAATACAGGTAAACTAGACTTCGACTTTTTTAGCCAAAGTTGGCTACCGCCAGATGCCCCCGTTGGAAACTTTTCTTTTTCTGACGCCATTCTAACGGTGAAAGAATACTTCATCACTTTGCCTGAAAACCAAGAAAAATACGCCGACGTCAACAATATTTATGGCAATCCAGTAGGCACGATTTCGGGCTATGTTTATTTTGATGAAGACCAGTTCGAGCGTCTCGACTTTGATTCTGAAAGCTCGCTTTTACTCGCATTAGGCAGAAAACGGATTGACGTCATTATTATGGAAGAAGCCTCTTCACGATACTGGTCGTCAAAGTATGATATTGACATAGCGTTAGGACCAATACACACGCAAGGCGAACTAGCACTGCGCGTGCATAATCGTCACAAAGATAAACTTCCTCGTATCAATGAAGCCATTGCTCACTTGAAAGCTACAGGACAAATTCAGGCAATACTGAAAAAATACAGCGACTTCTCGTTGTAATGTTCTGACGTCTAAACTTAGTTGTTACTGAATGGCCTTGCTTGCGGCCAGCGCACGGTTTGAATGAACAAACATACACACACAAAGAACATACCAAGCCAACCAATGAGCTTAAATGTTTCACCTATTAGCAATATCGCAAACAGCGTAGCCACTAGAGGTTCAATTAACGTTATTAGCGTAGCCCTGCTCGCCTCTACTGTTTTAAGGCCGTAGCCAAACAGCATATAGCCTAAAAACATAGGAATAATGGCCATATATACTGAAACCGCCGCATTCGTTGGGGATGTAAACAGCTGGTCGCCAGTAAAAAGAAGAGACGGCAATAGCAGTAAAGAGGCAGCACCAAAAAGTGAAGCCATGGCAGACTTGGAATTAACGCCATTGTTGATAAAGTATTTCGCTGCAAACGAGTAGCCCGCATACGTAAGTCCTGCGATTAACCCCAGCACTATTCCCCACACTCTTTCATTTGTGTAAGACGTTATACTAGAAAAAGCTATATTTGTTGAAGCCACACTAGGCGCTGAATTTAATAGTTCACTTTTTCCCATGGATAAGAACACCACACCTGTTGCGCCAAAACAAAAGCTAATTACCCATGTCTTAGATACTGGCTTTTTCCCAATGAGAAACTCCAACACAGCAGCAAACAACGGCGCACTAGCAATTGACACAACGGTACCTATGGCAACACCCGAGAGCCGCATTGATGAGTAAAAGGCAAGTGGATAGATGCTCACGCACAGCGCACCAAGCAGAAAAACGATGGGGTTGCGCTTTAATAAATGAAAGTCGCGCATTAGCTGTTTGTAGGCAAACATACACAACAATACTCCTGCAGTGCCCATGGCGAACGCACCAATGGCTAAAGGGCTAATGCTGGGCGCAAATTGCGCGGCAGTGCCAGTAGTTCCCCATAAGAAACTAGCAACAACAATAGCTAGCACGCCAAATTGTGAAGTGTTATGCGTCTTGGCATTAGCGTTGACAAAAAAGGATGAATGTTTGTGCAAAGATATTTTATTCATACAGTAAATTCTTTATTGAGCCGCTTTATTACCGCCGCGTTGTTTGTATTTTCCGACTATACAAGATGAGCGCGCAATGCACTTAACACCTAAGGCGTCATTCTTTGCAGATTAGGCGAAGTTAAACTTAAAAGTATTTATTAATACATTCCTTCCTCACTGCCTCCAACATTGAGCTTGGTGAAAAGAATGATTTAGCGTTGATTAAGTTACGAAGTCAGACCTGCGCTTTATATTTGATAAAGGCGAGAAGGGCGTTGAGCTTGAGGGCGTTTCTGGCAACGGTGACAGCGGCGGACCTACTTTTATTTTTCAAGATGATGAGTTTTACCTTCTTGGCGTAAGCTCAAGAGCCGCCTCTTGGTTTAAAGACGTTGGCGAATATGGCGTGAAAGAGCTTTATACAAGGGTTTCGGTTCACGCCGATTGGGTGCCTAGTGTAATAGCCGCTAACGAAACTCAGCGGGCTGAAATTAGCTCGTTGGAGCCCTTTTTACAGCCAGGGATGATGCCGGAAAAAATGCCACAAATTTGTGCATCTATTGGTTTTATGCCCAACAGCACACTGTAACCACAGACCTAATACACTGCTAAAATAATTATGATACAAAAAGTCTTGATTTCATTATAAGCGACTACCTGCGGAGAGTTTTTCTACAGTTTGCATAATGGCTTGACCCATATCATCCAAACTTAGTACACGCTTCGCAGCGCCTTTTTCAATGGCCACTTTCGGCATACCAAACACAATGCAACTCGCTTCATCTTGACAAAATGTCTCACATCCAGCGTTAAACAATTCCAGAAGTCCATTTGCACCGTCACTCCCCATTCCTGTTAATAAAACACCTATCGCATTGCTACCAGCGCTTTTGCAAAGTGAGTTGAACAACACGTCAACAGAGGGTTTGTGACCCGATACACGAGGGCCATCACTAAGTCTGATGCGATAGTCAGCGCCACTCCTTTCAATTTCCATGTGCTTATCGCCCGGTGCCAAGTAAGCCTGACCGGGAAGTAAACGCTCGCCTCCTTTCGCTTCTTTTACCTGCATTTGACATACAGAGTCTAATCGCCGTGCATAAGTAGAGGTAAAGCCTGCTGGCATATGCTGAGTAATTACTGTTGCAGGAGCATTTGCGGGGAATGTTTGTAGTACCTCTTTTATAGCTTCGGTGCCGCCTGTCGAGGCACCGATTGCGATAAGTTTTTCCGTACCTGAATAACTAACCTTATTAACCGATGAGACTTTAGCAGGTTTCGCTTTCTTTACTTTAGAACGGGCCGCCGTTCGAATTTTATCAACGATTAATTCGTGATATTCCGCCATACCTTGTGCTACACCAATTTTGGGTTTGGCAACAAAATCTATCGCTCCTAACTCCAGTGAGCGTAATGTCGCCTCTGCCCCTTTCTCTGTCAGAGTAGAAATCATCACTACTGGCGTTGGCTTTGCATTCATAAGTACTTCGAGAAAACGCAAGCCATCCACTTTCGGCATCTCAATATCTAGCGTTATGACATCGGGAGACTTCTCAAGCACGAGCTTTTTGGCCACAAACGCATCTGGTGCTGCACCAACCAGCGTCATGTCTGACTCACTTTTAATGATTTCGCTCAGTATTTGGCGGATAAGCGCCGAATCATCAACTACCAACACTTTTATTGTCATGACTAATCCTCAAATAAATCGATACTGCCGCTTGGCGCTTGATTTGATAATTCCCAACGATGCTGGCTTTCACGTTCAATAATCGTCGCATTATTAAGCTCGTAAATACGCTTCATTAGCACATTACCGTTCCTTGGAAAAAAGTACACTTTTCGAGCATAAATATCACACAAGTCACTCGCAACAATTGGTATTCCCTCAGTTTCGAGAAACTGCATTACAAATTCTGCATTGAACTTCCCCACATCGTTTTGCACAAAGGTAGGTACAACCTTACCCCCGCCAAATACTTTTGCATTTAGCCGTTCTTTTTTTGCCCCTAGTTTCACTAGCTCATTGATAAGAATTTCCATGGCATGAACGCCATACTTGGCCGCCATTCCTTGAACTTGTTCAAATTCACCCGCCAATTTATTCACGGTGGGCAGCATAAAGTGATTCATACCACCCACTCCCGTATGAGGGTCGAACAAACATGCCGCGACACAAGAGCCTAGTACCGTGACTAACATTTTGTCCTGAGACGTCGCAAAATACTGCCCAGGTAACAGTTTTACCGCCTCTTTAGAAAAGCGCTTGTCGTAGTAATTTATGGGTAATTCAAAATTAGGGGTCGCCACAGTATCTCCTAATCAACAGGGCGATAAATAGTTTTCCCCACCGGTCTCACTAAGTTTGTGTACATGTTGAAGTTTTCAGAATGTCCGGCCATATACAACCCCGCGGGCTTTAGCATACCAACCATTTTCTTGAGCACTTTAAGCTGTGTGGGTTTGTCAAAATAAATCATTACATTTCGACAAAATATAACGTCCAAAGGACCATTGATATCCCACTTGGCATCGGTAAGGTTCAGCTTTTTGAACTGCACCATATTTCGAAGCTCGTCGACCACTTTTACCTTTCCTTCGTTAGCACCTTTGCCTTTATGAAAGAACTGTTTCTGTCGGTATTGAGGTATTTTCGCTATCGAGGCTAAGGGGTAAACACCGGCTTTGGCCTTTGATAGCACTTTGCTGTCTATGTCTGAGGCAATGATCTTGACCGGAGTTTTAAAGCTGCCGTAAGCCTCAGCCACTACCATCGCAATTGAATAGGGTTCCTCACCAGTAGAGCTGGCAGCGCACCAGATATTGGTTACGTTATGCTGGCGTAAATAATCTGCCAGCGCAGTAAAGTGGTGTGGCTCTCTAAAGAAAGAGGTTAAGTTAGTGGTTAGCGCATTAATAAACTGCTCTAATTCCGATTCAGATTTGTTAACTAAAGCAAGATATTCATTGAAGCTACGTAAATTACTAGCCCTTATTCTGCGCGCCAACCTACTGTAGACCATTGCCTCTTTTGCATCAGATAAATTTATTCCTGCTTTTTTGAACAACATTTGCTGCACGTTTTTGAAGTCCGCCTTCTCAAAAGCGAACTCCCTTGTGCTTTCTCGTGTTGAAACCGTCGCAGTCATTAGAATGACTCCCACTCAGCATCGTCAGGCATAGCGGGGGTTAATACCTTTGTATCTGGTACTCGTTTCATTGTTGCTGCAGGCGCGCGCTGTGTTTGACCAAAGTCATTATGTGTAAGCGCTGCCACATGCTGCTGGTCTCTGCTTAGCCCTTTACCTACTTCAAAAACAGAAACCCGTTCGTTTAGCTGAAGTGATTGCTGTTTAAGGCTATCAGCCGCAGCTGCAGCCTCTTCTACCAGTGCGGCGTTTTGCTGGGTCATTTCATCCATTTGGATGACGGCTTTGCTCACTTCTTCGATACCTGATGCTTGCTCTGCTGACGCAGCTGCAATTTCAGACATTATGTCATTGACTCGTTTAATTGACGTCACAACCTCGGCCATCGTTTCACCAGATTTCACCACTAGTTCGTTGCCGCTTGCGATTTTATTAACTGAGTCAGAAATAAGCTCTTTAATGTCTTTCGCAGCTTCGGCAGAGCGCTGAGCTAGGTTACGCACTTCAGAGGCAACAACCGCGAATCCTCGCCCTTGCTCACCAGCGCGTGCTGCTTCCACTGCGGCGTTCAACGCGAGTATATTGGTTTGAAAAGCAATGCCGTCGATTACACCGATAATGTCTGATATTTCCTGAGCAGAGTCATTTATCTGTGTCATGGTATCCACAACTTCACTGATAACCTCACCACCTTGAGAAGCGATTTGACTTGCTTGCGCTGCAAGACCGTTGGCTTGCTCGGCATTCTCAGCGTTAAGCTTAACGGTTCCGGTTAGCTCTTCCATGCTCGACGCTGTTTCTTCAAGACTTGACGCTTGTTGCTCTGTACGGCTTGATAAGTCGGCGTTACCAGTTGCAATCTCTCCCGATGCAACATTGATGGTTTCTACCGCTTCATTAATGCTGGTGATTGTACTGCGCATTTCGTTAATAA
>Ga0213840_1000588_pt1 | contig 46563 bp, 36 predicted proteins | sample SWPATP22_FD_160132 | JGI IMG/M metagenome (GOLD analysis project Ga0213840, IMG submission 160132) | Coastal seawater microbial communities from Marineland, Florida, United States - SWPA TP2 #2 | ecosystem: Environmental > Aquatic > Marine > Coastal | place: USA: Florida | collected 2016-08-14 | reverse complement strand
ATGCCGGCAAATGCCGATATTTGATGTGAGAACTCTTCGGGTAGTGTGATCATAAGTTTAAAGTGTCGTTACTTCAAATTTACACACACTCGGGAGTTCTCTCATTTTTCAAAAACCTAAAGTCCAGCTTAGAAGCTATTTGAATTTAACACCTCGATTTTGTTATGGCCCTTTTCGAGCCTCTTTTCGTTAGCCAAATCCTCATTTAGCGCTGCTAAACTCCGGTTTTGCTGCCTCAATTGACTCGAAAACCTTCTATAACAAATTTCAACAGCTAAACTCAAATAGCTTCTAAAGCATTCCTTAAATCCTACGATTTCACTAAATGTTGAATTTATTCCCAATATTCATGTAAATTGGAATTGGGCAAATAGAGAATTAAGGAACTATCACCTTGGTTTGACCTGTAACACTACCTCCTTATCAATTGGGGCCAGTTATCACATCTCCTCAATGGCTAAAGCTGCCCCCAGAGAATAGTCGACTGTGATTAGCCTGAAAATCCGTTCCATAAATCTGCAAGGTCTTCAATAAAATTGTGTATTTTTGTATACCGTATACAATTTTATTCACATAAAACGCAGATTTTGAACAAGTTAGTCGCTGATGATCTCGGATTACTGGCTTACGGACGTATCAAGAAAATGATCCTCGAAAATCGCCTGGTTCCTGGAAAAAAGATTGTACAAGAAAAACTGGCTGCTGAGTTAGGGATTAGTAGAACCCCATTACGAACGGCTTTGCAAATGCTAGAGGCAGAATACCTCGTAAAGTCAATTCCGAGGAGAGGAATGGTCGTCCGTGAATTTTCCAATCGCGAAATTGCGGAGGTATATGATTGTAGAATCGCCTTGGAATGCACCGCAGTACGGCTCTTTACCAAGTTGGGTTCCAAGAAGCATATTGCAGAACTACAGCAATTTTTCAGACCCTTTGAGGGCAAAACGGCTGAGGATATAGATACGAAAGCTTATCAGAAAGCCGATAGTCAATTTCACGATGCCTTGATTAAGCACTGTGGTAATGGTTTTCTCACACAACTATTCAATAAAGGGAATTTACTAATATGGATTAATCGGATTGGATTGATCCGGCCACCTGAAGAAACTTTACCGGAACATTTAGCCATCATTGATGCTATAGAGAGAGCTGATGTTGAGGCTGCTGAATCACTAGCCAAGATTCACTTGGATAAATCTAAGCGCCTTATCCTTAAGCTCATTGCAAATGAAGAATAGAACCTTTCCGCTTCGGTATAGAATGGTCATTGGGACCTTTATCCTGGCCTTAATTGTGCTCTTTGATCGGATTATGATTTCCGTTGCCAAAGATCCTATTGCCGCTGACCTATCTCTTAGCGATGAACAAATGGGATGGGTCATGTCGATTTTTGCATTAGGGTATGCCCTGTTTCAGACTCCGTCCGGAATTCTGGCGGATAAGTTTGGCGCTCGGCGAGTATTAAGTGCTGTTGTTACATTGTGGTCCTTCTTTACGGCGCTAACGGGTGCAGTCTATAATTACGTTCTATTACTTATCGTACGTTTTTTATTCGGTGCTGGTGAGGCTGGTGCCTTCCCAGGGATATCTCGGGCGATGTACAAGTGGATACCTGTTGGAGAAAGAGGTTTAGTGCACGGCATTAATTTTTCTGGTGGGCGAATAGGTGCGGCAGTAGCGCTACCCTTGACTGCCTGGTTGATAGAAGTGAGTGGCTGGCGGATGAGTTTTGTGATATTGGGCGGGATCGGATTGATTTGGGCTGTGATTTGGTATGCCTGGTTTCGGGATGATCCAGAAGTCAAGGAGAGTATGACAGCTGAAGAATTGGCATATATACAAGAACAGACTGAAACAGAAGATTCAGGCAAAAAGGCAGCTGTCAACTATTTCGATCTATTTCGATCGAAGAATATGTGGCTCGTCATGGGGCAATATTTTTCAAGCAACTTCACCTTTTTCTTTTGCTTAACCTGGCTATTCCCTCATCTGAAAGTGAAGTACGGCCTAGATACAATGGAAGCAGGCTTTTATTCTGCTGCACCGCTGATCTTTGGAGCACTAGGGAATTGGTTTTCCGGCTGGTTAGTGGATCGAATTTATCGAACCGGAGATTGGGCTCGTTCTAGAAAACTGCCGGCTATTATTGGTTTTTCCTTGGCGGCACTAGGGGTATTGGCTAGTGTTTATATGACCGAAGTGACTGGGGCGATATTTTTCATTTCGATGGCTGTATTTGGGGCAGACATGACGTTGAGCCCTTCTTGGTCTACCTGCATCGATCTGGGCAAAGAACATTCTGGAGCTGTGAGTGGTACAATGAATATGGCTGGAAATCTAGGTTCTTTTTTCACCGCATTGGCCTTTCCTTATCTGCTTAGCCTTACCGGCTCTGATAAACCTTTCTTTTTCCTCACGGCTACATTAAACTTATTAGCCATACCCATTTGGTTAGCCATTAGGCCGAGACATTCCATAGAACTTACTAAGTCATGATTACTGAAGAAGAACTTTTGGCAGCACGTCGAGATGCTGCAGCACTTATTGCAAAAGCGGGTATCTACATCAGTCCTGTCGAGATAGAGAAGATAACTGCAGCAGATTTTGGACTTAGTCGCTTGCGGAAAGAAGGTGTACAAATTCTAACTCTCTTTGAAACTGAACGAATTGCCGCTAAGATCCTAGTATTGTTCCCTTTTCAAACTGAACCTGAACACTGGCATCCTGCTGTAGTGGAAGACCCGGGCAAAGAAGAAATTATTCGCGCACTTTGGGGTGACCTCTATTTCTATATTCCCGGAGAAGCCAATATGCAAGCAGGTTTTGTTGTGGAAGGGAAACAAGCCTGCTATACGATGCGGCATGAAATTGTAATGGAAAAAGGGGACCAACTCGTCCTTCCTCCAGGGACTAAGCACTGGTTTCAGGCTGGCCCTCTCGGAGCGGTAATGTATTCCTTCTCTACTACCGTAAGAGATGTTATGGATCAATTTACGGATCCTGATATCATAAGAACTACCAAGATCATTTCAAAATCTCCATAATGCAAATTAAACAAAGTATTATCACTGCCTTTCTAGGCAGGACGCAAGACCGATTCTCTGCCTATCAAGAACCCACAAACCTAGAGGAGCGATTGCAGATCATTAAGAAAATCCCGGGAGTGACCGGGGTAGAAGTGGTCTTCCCTTATGAGACAGGTGAAGTTGAAAAAACAAAGCAATTGTTGGCCAATTTAGAATTGTCCTTTGCTGCGATCAATGCTAACATTAAGAAAGAAACACAATGGGTACCGGGTGCTCTTTCAAGACCAGACAAAGAACTGCGAAAAACTGCAGTGGATATCATAAAGCGAGCTAAAGATTTTGCTAAAGAAGTGGGCGCACCTTTAGTTACCTGTTGCCCTTTAAGCGATGGATACGATAACCTATTCCAGGTTGACTACCCCAAAGCTTGGCGTAATATGATAGAAGGGGTTGCTGAGGCGGCAGACTACCTTCCGGAAATTCCACTGTTTTTAGAGTATAAGATCAATGAGACTCGCGTGCACTGCCATCTAGATAGCTGTGCGAAAACTGTACTGCTCTTGAAGGAGGTACAGAACTCTGCTACCGGAGTTACCATTGATTTTGGCCACTCCTTATTAGCAAAGGAAAACCCAGCTCAGGTGCTGGCTTTGTGTGAAGAATCTAACATAGATTATTACCTACATACAAATGATAATGACTGGAATTTCGATTGGGATCTGATTGGCGCCTCTCGCAATTTCTTACATACCGTGGAATTCTTTTTCTATGCTATGGAATATGGATATAACAAGTACTTTACCGCAGACGCCTCCCCTCGGATTTTTGACATGATCGGCTTCTTTACGCGACATATAGAAATGAATGAAGCTATCTGGAATCTTGTTGGGAAATTGGATCGGAAAAAGTACCGTCAAATGATGGCCGATGAAAGACACATGGATCTCATGCAATTGGTCAAAGAAGAAATCTACCGCCTATAAATGGATTTGCAACAGTAGCAAAGAGTCTTTTTTATAAAAATTGTCGGAGCACTACTTAATAAAAGTGAGTAAATGAAATTGAAGGGAGTGATATAATCAATTTGATATTCAACAATGAAACGAAAAAATAGCTATATCAAACTAGGATCTTGGAGCCTTTTATTAAGCATTCTTCTATGGTCCTGCAATACTGAATCTTCTGCGCCAACCCTGCAGGTGGCTAAATGGGAAAAACTGACTTTATCTTTTGAGGGGCCAAATACTAGTGAAGATGCTGCTGACAACCCGTTCTTGAATTATAGGTTGTTGGTCACTTTTACAAAAGGCGAGCGCCGTATGGTGGTGCCTGGTTTCTACGCCGCTGATGGAAATGCGGCGGAATCAAGTAGTGATCAAGGTAATAACTGGCAAGTCCGATTCCGTCCTGATGAAGAAGGTGAATGGGAATACAAAGTTTCATTTCGAAAAGGGGATCAGATTGTGATCTCGGATGAGCCCGAAGCGGGAGAAGCTCTTGCTTTCGATGGAGAGCAAGGGCAAATTATGGTCTCTGCTGCCAAAGCTGGAGAAGAAGGACGGTTAGTCGTGGGAGATGATCAGTATCTACATTATCAGGATTCGAAGCGAATCTTTCTTAAAGGTGGAGCTGGAAGTCCAGAAAATTTTCTTGCTTTTCGGGATTTCGACGGGACAGAACGAGGTGAATTGCCAGAGCAGCGAGATGGTGAAGCCACTGCTAAAGATGGATTACATACATATGGACCTCACGTACAGGATTGGCAGGAGGGAGACCCCAGTTGGCAAGGAGGAAAGGGCAAAGGGATGGTTGGCGCCTTGAATTATCTGGCGAATAAAGGAATGAATGTGGTTTATTTTCTAACCATGAATATTGGCGGTGATGGAAAAGATGTTTGGCCCTACACCGCTTATGATGAACGCTATCGATTTGATTGCAGCAAACTTGATCAATGGGAGATCATCTTTGATCATATGGACAGACTAGGCCTGATGATCCACATGGTGACGCAAGAAACTGAGAATGAAAGGCTGTTGGATGATGGAGATACAGGTATTCAACGGAAGCTATACTATCGCGAACTAATAGCACGTTTTGGACACCATCTAAAAGTAACCTGGAACCTGGGAGAAGAAAATGGACCTGCTCCCTGGACCCCCAATGGCCAAAGTATGGAACAGCGAAAAGCGATGACCACCTACTTAAAAACCCACGACCCGTATCAAAACTATCTGGTCATTCATACCCATTCTTCGCAACATGAAAAGGAAGAGGGATTCGATCCATTGTTAGGGTTTCCATATTTAGATGGCATGTCTATGCAGATTGCCAATCGATCTACTTCCTATGAGGATACTCGCAATTGGTTGGCGAAATCTGCTCAGACGGATAAGCCTTGGATTATTACTATTGATGAAATAGGGCATCATTCGCGAGGCGTTGATCCTGATGATCGCCCAGACAATAACCAGGATAGTGTGAGAGCAGAGGTCCTTTGGGGGAATCTCATGGCAGGTGGCGGTGGTGTCGATTGGTATTTCGGTTGGCGTAATCACAACAATGACTTACAGTGTGAAGACTGGCGTTCTAGAGAGCAGGTTTGGGACTTTACCAGACATGCTTTAACCTTCTTCAATACTCATCTTGAGATCGGAGAGATGATTGCACAGGATACACTGACAAAAGGGGCACAGAATTATTGCCTTGCAAAGCCAGGAGAGATTTACCTTATATATTTTCCATTTGGAGGGACAGCTTCCCTCGACCTTCAGCGAGTGAGTGGGGCCTTTGAGGTGAGTTGGTATGATCCACGAGCAGGAGGAAATTTGCAAAAGGGTGAGATAACGCAGGCCGAAGGAGGATCTATAGTTGCTTTGGGAGCAGCGCCAAAAGAAGCCAATCGTGATTGGGCTGTTTTGCTCAAAAAGAAATAAGCCAATGGCCGTCAGGTCTTGATTTTTTTGAGATAGCTTCGAACTAAACTGAACGGAAAGATTTATCTTGGATGAACTATTGCTTGCATGGGTCCGGTTTCTTCAATCGGGCCTTTTCACATTTTCCTGGTGCAGGATTATCAATATAATAGAGCCAATATGAAACCCCTCCTAAGCTCAATTATGGTGTTCTTTTGTCTTATGCTCGGCGCTCAAACAGCTCCGTTTTCCAAGGGAGTTAATCTGACAAATTGGTTCCAAGTGGTATCGGCTAATCAGATCCAATTCTCAAAGTACACGCAAAAAGACTTTGAAAATATCCAATCTCTCGGGTGCGACGTAATTCGCCTGCCGATCAATCTCCATGCTATGACAAATGGAGCACCAAATTATACGCTGGATCCTTTATTCCTGACCTTTCTGGATATGGCTGCCGACTGGGCAGAAGACTTGGGTATTTATCTCATTTTGGATAATCACACTTTTGATCCAGCAGCCAACACTGATCCTAACATTGGAAGCATTCTGAAAAAGGTCTGGCTGCAAATGGCAACCCATTTCAAAGACCGTTCGACTTTAATCATGTACGAAGTATTAAACGAACCCCATGGCATTTCGGATGTACTTTGGAATAATATTCAACAAGAGGTCATAGAAGTGATTCGTTCGGTGGATGATACGCATACGATCGTAGTAGGCCCTGCTTCCTGGAACAGTTACAACAACCTGGCTGCCATGCCAGTATATGATGATGACAATCTCTTGTATACTTTCCATTTCTATGATCCATTCGTTTTTACGCACCAGGGGGCAAGCTGGGTTTCGCCTTCGATGGAACCTTTAGCAAATGTACCCTTTCCCTATGCATCAGGTAATATGCCTTCTTTCCCCGCTTCGCTGAATGGTAGTTGGATTCAGTCTAACTTTAACAATTACAGTTCGGATGGGACAGTGAACAAGGTGAAGCAATTGATTGATATTGCTGTTAGTTTTCGAGAATCCAGAAATGTTCCCATCTATTGCGGAGAATTTGGGGTATATATTCCCAATAGTCAACCGACAGATCGTGTCTTCTGGTATGACCAGGTAAGACAATACCTAGAGGAGAAGAGCATTGCCTGGACCATATGGGATTATCATGGAGGTTTTGGCATTTTTGAAGAAGGAGGAAATGGGCTTTTTGAGCATGATCTCAATACTGATCTTCTTGCTGCGCTGGGTATGAATACTCCAGAACAAAGCCCATTCAGCATCCGTCCTGATTCTGTTGGATTCTTCATCTATTCTGATTTTGTGGGAGAGCAGATATTTTCTGAAGGTTCAAGTGAGGGACAGATAGATTTTTATAATGACCTAACACCAAATAATGACAATTATAGTCTTTTTTGGACAGGAGCCAATCAATACCAAAGTATCGGATTCGACTTTCGACCCAACAGAGACCTTTCTTATCTAGTGGCCAATGATTTTGCTTTAGATCTATTCGTTAAAGGAGATAGGCCCGGTACCTCCTTCGATATCCGCTTTTTGGATACAGATTCCGACATTCCTGAAGACTTGCCTTGGCGTATAAGAGTGACAATTAGTGATAATCAAGTAGATTGGAATGACGATTGGCAACATCTGCATTTGAAACTTAGGGATTTTGTCGAACATGGAGCCTGGAACGGTACATGGCACAATCCGATTGGAGCCTTTGATTGGGCAACTATTGATCGATTGGAAATCGTAGCGGAGCAAGGAGCACTAGGAGAAGCAAAATTATGGTTTGATAATATTCAAATTACGGATGTGGATCCAACTGAAGTTAATTCGGTAGAGGAAACCGCTTTTCATTTCCCTATTTCAATCTTCCCCAATCCGGTAGATAAGCTGTTGTTTTTCGAAAGTCAACATTCCGAGGCATTGCAGTTCCAGTTGCGAAACCTACTAGGAAGGGTTTTAGAAAGTGGAACCTTAGGAGGAAGCAGCAGTATTGATATGAGCTCTCTTCCCGCAGGCCACTATTTTCTTCAACTCAGAGATGAACATGGCCGTCAGGAATTGCGTAAAATTATTCGACAATAGCTACTGAGCAACCTCATAGTATTGAGAAAAGGTTGAGGTTTTGCCATCAGCTGACTGCACGGTGATCTCGATTAAAAAAGTGCCGAGATCATCACTGTGTTGAAAATCGAGTTCATAAGTTCCATTGGAGTTTATCGATTGGTTAGTTAGCCATAGCAGGTTAGGACTAGTCTCTAGCTGTTCTGCTGAATATTGCTTATCTTCTTTTGTATGGGATTGCGCTTGCACTAGAGAAAGCTGAAAGACATTATCTGCATCGTTTTTTGGCAAATCCAATTGGTTTAAGCTGGTGTTCATGATCACCATGCCGCTGTTACCAATCGGCCCAAACTGCTGTTTGAGAGATTGGGAAAAGAAAAAGAGATCAATGGTATCAATCTTCTCTATAGGAATATTATAGATAAAATTTGCATCTCTAGTTAAGTAGCCATCTACGATAAAAACCGGACTCCCTTTATAGAATTCTCTGATTTGTTGTTCAGGGTTGAACATCCGCGCTCTATAGCCACGCTTTCCCCGCGATCGGATTTTAAAGGGGGTTACGATTTCATTAAAAAATATAGTTAAGTCGTCGAAAGGAGCGTAATGGTTCATCACAAAACGTTGATCAGGCGTCAGGTTTTGTCGGTCGATTGCTGCCGGTTTAGGTGTTATAGGGGTTTCAATGGTTCCGTAGAACTGATATATTTTTTTGCGCAATCTACTCCAGTCTAGGTAGGTACTGAGACTTGGCTTGTTTTTTTGGACAGGCGAAGCTTCTAATGCTATTTCATCGGAAATAATGACTTGAATAGCATTTCGTTGATAATCCATAAATTGGATACTCCGTTCTCCCGTAAGTTCAGGTAGCTGAAGGCTGAATAGACCGCTTGGATCGGATTGGGTAAAGTAAAACTTATTCTCTGATTTAAGGTAAGCAGATAGAATTACGGATTGAACTGCAGTGCCATTTTGATCAACAGTACGCCCGAGAACTCGTATTTCACTAGAAAGCTTGTTTACTACCTGTTTTGGTAATTCCAAATAGTGGGTAGAAAGTTCATTGTCTGTGCCTAGCGCTAGCAAGGCTGCATCTTTTACCGCTACAGATAAAACGCCATCCACTGGTCGACCTTCCTGGTCCTGAACTTGGACTTTACCCTTTATGGGGCTTCTACGTTTCCGCTCCGTATTTTCCCATTCGAAGTTGATTTGTAGCTCTGAAGCTGGAAGTGATGCTAAAGGAATACTTGGGATCTGCCGAGGAGCATCTTTTGTAGTCAGGTCATTGTAGATGGGCAAATGGATGGTTCCTAATTTTACTCTTTGTTTTCCATCTTTGGAAGTACCGAGGAGAAGCCAGTGATAGGTGTTGGAAGAAATATCATAAGGGATTTTTAAAAAACCTTCGGCATATGCCTTTTCCTTGGTTTTTAAGAAATGCTCACATATGAGCCGCCCTTCTGGGTGATATATAGCCACTTTTAAGGCAAGATCTTGCCCTTGAAAACTAGAAGGGAAATACAATTGATACCTCACGGGATCACCTGCTGTATAAAAAGGTTTGTCTAGTTGAACCACCAGGCTTTCGGCATGCAGAAAAAGTGTTGTTCCAAGAACAAAGACCAGTGTAGACAGAATTCTACTATATCGCTTTAACATGGGTATGTATTTCTATTGGATCTTATTCTACCCAATAATCAGGTTTAATGGTAGTACTATTATTAAGCCTTACGCAATCTAGGCAGAAGATATGCGGAGGGTCGGTACCGGATGGGATGATAGAGGGACAAATGGGGAAAATATTTCTACCGATAGCCGAAGGCGCTATGTAAAAACGGATTGTTTTTTCTTCAATAGCACTGAAGTAGCCAAAGACATCCTCTGAAGGATCATCTATATTGGTGAAATTGCCGCGAATTTTTCCAGGAGGCTCATCGAAGAAATTGCCGGAAATATCTACTATTTTTCGAATGTTTTCCCAGTATTCATATGCCCTTTCTGTGATAGATTGCTGATTGACAATTAAATAGAAGCCTTGCTTAAAGCGATGATCCAGTAATTCTTCAATCAAGAACTGTTGCGTTAAAAAATCTTTGCCACTTTCCTTCCCATTAAAAACGAGGGGCCTTTCCAGCTGTAGGTCTTGAGACACATAACAGGTTTTTTGATTGGGAACCTGAACATTTTCGGGGACACTTTCTACAAACTTGTAGACGCCTTCCACATCCCATTTCAAGACCGCTTTATCACCGGTCCCAGCAATTTCCAATGGTGTGTCAATGAAGAATCGAATGAAGTCTTCATCAACAATATTTCCGGACTCATTAATTGCCGCTCGAGTTTCTATTTCAAAACTCAGGTCGCTGGGGTCTGGCACAGCGGTTAGGCGCTCCAGGCTAGAGGTGTAGATCGCTCCTTGTGCTGTAGTTACAATTAATTGATAGGACTTTCCCGATTCGATTGAGATACCATTTGATCCATCTAGCACGGACTCAAAACGTCCGGAGAACAGAGGGGGGATAAATACCTGAACTCCTGATTCATCTCTCAATTCGACCGTAACATCATTGACGGGTAAACCCGCATTGAAACCGCTGAAGTTATTGACTTTGGTAATATCAACCACAATTGTAGAAGGGGAGCCTAGCCGTAAAGTGGCGGTGATCGCCAGGTTATCAGCATCCGTTGCAGGCGCTGGTAGGTCAATTTGACTTAGGCAACTCCAGAGACCCGTGAGCAGGAGTACGGCAATGGCAATTCGAATCTGTTTCATCCGTATCATAAGGTTTCGAAATTGAAAGTGAGTGCAGGGAAAATGTTTCCAAGGATCGATAATTTATTAGCAACCGGTGCTTGGAAGGGTTGTTGGGTGAAAAAGACTGAAAAGGCGTTTTGACGACTGTAGAGATTATACAAAGAGACGGTCCAGCTGGTTTTAATCTTCTTGGTCAAATTATATCCTTTTCCAAGAGTGAAGGCTAGATCTAAGCGGTGATAGTCAGGGACTCTCAATTGATTTCGATCTGAATAAATCGGAATGACTAAGCCATTACTTTCTACATAAGAAGCAATCGGAGCTGTAGTTGGACGTCCCGTTCCATAGATAAAGTTAAAACTCAAAGTAGAACGACGAGTTACATGGAAGTTGTAAACCAAGCTGATGTCATGCGGTTTATCAAAGTTGCTGGGAAACCAGTTCTTCTGATTGATGCCTTCGATCATTTTCTCTGTGCGAGACAGTGTATAGCTAAGGTAGCCATCCCAGCGTCCTTGCTTCTTTTTTGCACTTAACTCCAGGCCGTAGGCCCTACCTTTTCCTGTAAGTAATTGGGTTTCCAGGAATTCATTAGCGGTTAATTCAGCAAAATCTTTATAGTCGAAAAGATCATCAATGTAGCGTACGTAAGACTCTGCTGAGAACTCCCAATTGTTATCTCTGGAGTTTAGAAAATAACCGACGGAGAAGTTATGAGAACGCAGCGGCTGAATATTTTGATTGCTTAGTTGCCACTGACTACTAGGTGTCGGGGTATTTGTGTTGGCAATCAGGTTGATGAATTGAGCTGTTCGGCTATAACCTCCTTTTACAGAGGCATAAGGGCTTAAGCGATATCGGAAGGAAACTCGGGGCTCTAGGCTGGTATAAGTCGCAACAATCTTTGCTCCGCTGAAAGTACTAGAGTCTCTTAGTGTGACTAGGCTTGGATTTTCAGGGTCCTCGTATTGATAAAATGTCCCCGGTCCAAGCGAGTTGTAGATGCCTAGCCGCAATCCACCTGAGATGGCCAGGGCTGGGTTGACGTTCCAGTTGGCATTGAGGAAAACAGCAGATTCGAGTCCTTGCTCTCTTTCTACGGATCGAGGCTTGATTTGGGATAGTTCTCCTCTGGGGCGCAAGGTGCCAGGATCTACTTGGTAAAGAATAGAGGAAATGCCAGCATTGAGTTCCAGATCTCCACTAGCACTATAGGTTAAGAGCTCTTTGATTTTGTAATAGGTAACATTATTGTCTAACTCTTGGGCATCGGTTCCTTCGAGATCTAATTGTGTACTTTCGTATCGACTTGCCGTTACGGATAGTCGTGAAAATAGATTGTCGGAAAAAATTCGTTTATAGATCAGTTGGCCCATTTGGGTACCATATTCATACCCAAATAAATTATTGAAGGTGAACTGATCTCGCGTAGAATAGGCGGCAAGTGTAATCGTATTTTTGTCATTGATCTTATCCGTATACCGAAGGTTTACATCGTAAAAAGTGGCTGAACTCTGTTTCACTTCTGGTAGTCTGATTAGCCTTAAAACCCAGTCGGAGTAGCTACTGCGGAAACCCACTAAAAGAGAGGATTTTCCTTTTACAACTGGGCCTTCCAAGTTAATCTTGCTGGATACCAAGCCTAAGCCACCCTGTGCTTTATAGTTCTGAAAACTTCCATCGCGCATTTCCACATCAAGTACAGAGGCCAGCCGCCCGCCAAATTGAGCGGGTATATTTCCCTTGTATAGCGTGACATAACTGATTAATTCTGGGTTGAGCGTACTGAAAAAGCCCAATGCATGTGATGCATTAAATAGCATCCCTTCATCCTGCATCAAGAGATTTTGATCTACCTCTCCGCCGCGCACATTAAAGCCAATCGCACCCTCGCCAATAGAGCTAATCCCAGGTTGTAACAACAAACTCTTGATAACATCGATTTCTCCCAGGAAACTGGGCAGTTTTTTGATTGATTTGACGTCGAGTCGTGCCACGCCAACTTGAGCACTTTCCACATTAACATTTGCAGCTTCTGCTCGTACCAGAACCTCTTTCAGGTTAATTGCTGCTTTGTCTAACTGAACATCGAGCTGCCCACTACCCATCACAGCCACCGATCGCGCAAAATCATCGAATCCTACATATTGGATCAGTAATTCATGTCGACCGCTCTCTACCTCAATCTCAAAACTACCATCTACATCCGTTGCCGTTCCTATATTCAGGTCTCTCCAAATCACAGTAGCTCCGATGATCGGCTCATCTGTTGTACCGTCAATTACCTTCCCTTTGATAATAGCTTTTCCATTGCTTTCCAGGCTTTCTACATCTCCAATGGTAAGATCGGGTTGTCCTTCGAGGAGAGCATCTGCACCTCTTAAGCTATTTTCCAAGGCCACATAAAAATCAGCAGAGAACGATTCCTGGATAAACCCCTGTGGGACAATGACAACAGCATAATCTCGATAGTTGAGAAAGCTAAGATTCAGATCTGCCAATAATTGAATTAGTACTTGCTGAAGCGGAGTCTGTGTAAAAGTAAGGCGGACGGGATTGTCAGGGATATCGGTTTTTCGGTAGAAAAACCTGACAGGTGTTTGTCGCTCAATATCTGAGAGCACTTCCTGAATCGTGCTATTGTCATATACTCCCGTGATGGAGTATTTTGGTGCTGTATTTTGCCCGGATAAGGAGTTTAGCCAAAGCGCGCAAAAGAAGAGTGTAAACAGCCGGATAAGTGATCGCATTCTGCTTGTATTCATGCTTAAAGATGGTTCCACAAATGTAGACTAAAAAATGCCCAAACACGGCGATTTTTCAGGGATTAAATGTGTTTTGGCAGTCAAATCAGAATTACCTCAAATTTGACAAGCCAAAACATGGCTTTTATCCCGGATCAGCCCATTAAAATCCGTTTGTTTTAACTATCCTATCGGTAGAAGTCCTATTTTTAATAAAACGAAGAGCCTATATGATGAACAAGACACTTCTTTTCCTGCTTGGGGTTGGGAACCTGTTCCTATTTTTCACTTGCCGAAAGACCGAAAAGATTCAGTCGGATCAGTACTTAGGTATCCCGATAGTAGAGGTACAACAACAGTTAGACAATTTAGTTGATCTTTGGTACCCCAGAATTGTAGATTCAGCTAGAGGAGGGTACTTAACTAATTTTGAATATGATTGGACAAAAAGCGAAGAGCAACCCAAGATGCTGGTTACACAAGCCCGTGGACTCTGGACCGCTGCCCGCCTTTATCAAGCCTATCCTCAACTAACTGAACTCCGAGAAGCCGCAGATCATGGCTACCGCTTTCTCACCCAAACACTCTGGGATGAGCAGCTTGGTGGCTACTCACTCCACTGGCCAGCTTCCGCCAAAGAAAGGAACTACAGGCTGACCTATGCGAATGCCTTCGCCTTATACGCGCTGGCTGAATATGCCAAGATCAACGCTGATCCAACCGTGTTACAATGGGTTGAAAAGACTTTTGATTGGTTGGAAGAAAATGCACATGATGACCAGGCTAATGGATATTACAATCTGGTCACTTTTGAAAATGGAGCAAATGATAGAAGTTATGGAGCAGGACAAAGCCTCGGATGGGGAAATGGAAAATGGAAGGGACAAAATACCAGTATTCACCTATTGGAAGCATTAACTAATACCTATACGGTACTGAATTTGCCAAAAGTGCAAGAGCGACTGGAGGAAATGCTTCAATTAGTAAGAGACACTTTTGTGCAAGAAAATGGCAGTCTACGATTGTATTTCACCAATAACTGGGAGGCCGTTGATCACCGAGATTCAAGCCGCGCTTTTATCCTGGAACATATTCACGATGATCATGTGTCCTTTGGCCATGATATAGAAACAGCTTTCCTTCTATTTGAGGCAGCAAATGTGTTAAAAGATGGAAATGTGGATGCCCAAACTTTGGCCACCTGCAAGAAGATGCTTGACCACAGCCTACAGTTTGGTTTTGCTGAACAGTACCAAGGTTTATTTGAAAAGGGATACTATTTCAGGGACCAAGATGGCATAGAGGTTACGGATCGGCGAAAAAGTTGGTGGGCACAGGCAGAAGCCTGGCATGCTTTAGGGCTTTTCGCAGAGCTATTTCCAACGGAAGCTGCTTACCAAAAAGGCTTTCAACAAATGTGGCGATATATGCAGCGGTACTTGATTGATTCAGAACATGGTGGCTGGTATAATTATGGATTGGATGAGAATCCGGATAATGTGAAAAGTAAGAAGGCTCATCAGTGGAAAGGCCCTTACCACAATGGGAGAGCACTAGTGCAAGTTTTAGATTATGCTAAGGGCGGGACGGAACATCATTGAAAGAAGTAGCTGTAGATATCCTTGGCCGTTTCCAAGGTGAACTCTTCGTCTTGAGGCTTTTTGCCAGTTGGAAGAAAGGGGAGGATTGAGTCAAGAGAATGTTAAAGTTGGTTTCAGTGTTAATTTAATGTAAACTTATCGTTAAATTTGTGTAACATTAAGTGAGACGTTTGTTGAAACTGAAGGATAGATTTTGACAAGGAAGAGTCTTACTTAGCAACTTTCTTCTTGATTTAAACGAACAAATATGATTACCGTTATCAATCGAATAATGCTGGCCCTAAATTTTCAAAAAAGAGAGGGTGCATCTGAATCCAGTACAATTGTTCTTCCTGCTTTCCTTTTCGGTGCCCTGATCCTAATGGCACTATTCTGTCTATCTCAAGGTATTAATGTCTTTGGTGAGTAGTCATTTTTAATGCGCTTACTGTTTTACGAGGGACAGCGTTTAAAAATGATCCTTTGACCGAAATTTATTCCTACAAATTTCGGTCAAAGGACTTTTTTTTCAGTACCTATCGATGCCGCTAGGCGAGATGGTGGTGCAAATCAATGGTTATCGAGATAGGGAAATTCCTGTTTTCTGCCATTCGTTCCGTCTACCTAGCGCTAAGTAAGCGCTTCCAAACAATTTCTAGGTATTAAGTTTGATGAAACCTCCATCAATAGGTACGTTAGTGCCGGTGATAAAACTGGCTTCCTCGGAGCATAGATAGCGGGCGAGGTTAGCAATCTCTATCGGTTTTGCCATTCTACCTATGGGTTGCGTTTTGGACAATTGTTCATACATCTCCTCTTCTTGTCCAGGGTAATTTTGCCTGAGGTAGTTGTCTACAAAAGGGGTGTGCACTCGCGCAGGAGCAATGCTATTACAGCGGATGTTGTATTCTAGATAGTCTCGTGCTACCGTATAGGTCATCAACTCCACGGCACCTTTACTAGTTGAGTAGGCGAAGCGATCAGGCAGTCCGATCATGGAGGCCACTGACCCCATATTGATAATGACACCCTTTTTCTGTTTCATCATGTGGGGAATGACTGCATACATGCAGTTATAGACCCCTTTGATGTTCACTTGATAGATCCGATCAAAGTCAGCTTCCGCCGTTTCATGCAACTTTCCGATATGTGCGATACCCGCATTATTGATCAAAATGTCGATTCGGCCTGTTTTTTCTACTATTTTATTACAGCATTCGATCATACTACTTTGCTGAGCTACATCTCCTTGATGAAAATTGGCATTCCCGCCTTTCTTGGTGATGGCAGCAACGACGGCTTCTCCACTTTCTCTTTTATACTCTATGATTTGGACTAGTGCACCAGCAGCCGCAAAAACATGGGACATTTGCTCCCCAATTCCGCTTCCACCGCCGGTGATAATGGCTACTTTTCCGCTAAGATCGAATGCTTTCATGAATTTTGTTCTTGTTTTGAAGACTCCTTACTCAATTAATAGTTATAATAGTTCAAACCGCAGCGAGAAGAAGCGAGTTTAATACGGCCAATTTTTCGCTGAATTTACGGAATTCAATATTGACAATTATCAAATGACAGATCAATAAGATAAGGTCACTCGAAGTTATTATTTTACCGTAGCTTACACTATTTTCGATGCTCGGAAATTAAAAAAGTACCTTCTCTACCATTTTTGTTGGTCTATAGATTTGCTAGATCAGCCTTTTTGGCTGACTCAGAATGGCGAAAATAGTTGGAGAACTAAAAAGTAAAAAATGAATAAGCAATTAAAATTAGCAAACCGTCCAGAAGGCTTACCTGACTCTTCTACCTGGGTATTGGAACAAAATGCTATGCCAACGATCGGCGAGGGTGAGCTTCTGATTAAGATACATTATATATCCTTAGACCCGGCAATGAGAGGTTGGATTCGTGATGTTCGATCCTATATCCCGCCCGTTCAAATTGGGGAGGTGATGCGTGCTGGAGCTGTTGGAGAAGTAGTAGCCTCGGAAAACCCGGCCTTTAAGGTGGGGGACTATGTGACGGGCACCGGAGGAGTCCAACAATACGTGGCCACTAATGGCAAGGGGTGGATCAAATTGCATGGAAGTGCGGAGAATCTACCTTTGTTTTTAGGAACCTTGGGAATGCCCGGGTTCACCGCCTATTTTGGTTTATTAGATGTTGGAGAGTTGAAGGCAGGGGAGCGAGTACTAGTATCTGGTGGTGCTGGAGCCGTGGGGAGTGTAGTAGGACAAATTGCCAAGATCAAAGGATGCCATGTAGTAGGCATTGCTGGCGGTGCAGAAAAATGCCGATATATGGTTGAGGAACTGGGCTTTGATGAGGCCATTGACTATAAATCGGAATCTGTTAGAGAAGCCATTCGAGAGAAATGCAAAGCGGGCATCGATGTATATTTTGATAATGTAGGAGGTGAAATCCTGGATGCAGCTTTGACACGCATAAACCGGAAGGCGAGGGTAGTGATTTGTGGAGCTATTTCTCAATACAATGCAACAGAGGCCATGAGTGGCCCTGCCAATTATCTATCACTCCTAGTGAATCGGGCTAGAATGGAGGGCTTTATTGTGTTTGATTATGCAAAAGATTATGCGAAGGCTGGAGCTGAGATGGCACAATGGATGAAGGAAGGGAAGTTGAAGAGCAAAGAAGCGATATTCGAGGGCATTGAGAATTTCCACGATACTTTCCTGCGGTTGTTTAATGGCGATAAGAAGGGGAAGTTAGTGCTAAAAGTGAGCGAAAACTAAGCTCAGCACATGCTTACCACTTCCGATGAAAGACGGGTAATAGGGAGACCTCTCCCTATTACCCGTTTTCTGTATAGACACAAAAGTAATTGACTAAGGTTTGGCGTGCCGCTTAGCCCATTTTTTCAGCGCCTTCGTTTCTTTGTCAGTTAATTTGAGTTCCGGCTTCTTTTCTACCATTCTTTTAGGAGGCATGGCTCCTTTTTCCACTACGGCCTGAATCTTCTCCATTTTCTTAATCCGATCAGCTTTGGAGAGGCCTGCCAGATCATCCCACATTAATTTGTCCTTCGCCTTCTGGCCACGGCCGTTCTCACTATGGCAACCATAGCATTTAGATTGAACGATGGAGTCGACTTTTTTGCTGAATTTGAATTTGCGAGGAGGAGCTTCAGCTGTACTGCTGAGCAGCATCCCAATCAACAATAGAAGAAAAGCACCTAGGAAAGGTGTAAAAGTTAGTGTTTTTCGCATCTCTTGACGATTTAGTCCTTACTCGAAGGATTGTAGGTGGTAAAATTAAGATATACCTAAAATAACACTTCTTTACGCTTTCTCCTATTGTTGGGATAGATTATTGATCCAGGAGTACAAGTAGAAATCCTATGCCCACAATGCAAAATTGTTGGAGAATAGGATTTCTTCTTGCACTTCAGTATTGAATTTAGAAGCTATCAATGATGGCTAGGAAATCTTGTGCCTTTAGCGATGCACCACCTACCAGTCCTCCATCTACATCTGGCTGAGAGAATAGTTCCTTGGCGTTGGCAGGTTTTACACTACCTCCATATAAGATACTTGTGCCCTCCGCTATGGCTTCGCCATACTGTTCTGCTACCAACTTTCGAATAACAGCATGCATTTCCTGTGCCTGAGCTGGGGATGCTGTCACTCCTGTCCCGATAGCCCATACTGGTTCGTAGGCAATAATTACCTTGCCAAAGTCTTCAGCAGAAAGATGAAAGAGTGCACCTTTGATTTGGTCTGCCACCAATTGGGCATGAGTGCCAGCCTCTCTAATGGGTAATTTTTCACCGCAGCAGAAGATTGGCTTAAGGCCTGCTGCTAAGACCGTGTCCACTTTCTTAGCTAAGAGGGCTTCATCCTCACCAAAATATTCTCTGCGCTCACTGTGGCCTAAGATGACGAACTCAACACCTACAGACTTGAGCATGTCTACTGCAATTTCTCCAGTATATGCCCCGCTATTTTCCTGATGGCAGTTTTGTGCAGCTAGCCTGAGGTTCAATTTTTGTTGCACAGCCATACTCAAGGCGGAAAGGTGAATAAAAGGTGGAGCCAGGATGGCAAGGGTATCTGATTCGGATAGTCCTGCTGCCACCGCCTCAGCTAGATCTTTGCCTTCTTCAAAGGATTTATTCATTTTCCAGTTGCCAGCTACGATATGCTGTCTTTTCATTTTCGCTTGCTTTTGTGTGTTGATAAAAGACTTTCTCCAACCATAGAAATGAATTGTCAGAGAATTTTAATTAGAAAGTGGTGGTCAATTAAAAGGGCTAATTGGTTTTATACTTTTATAGCTATCGGATCACCAAGGAACTTAGGTTTCTTCATTAAAACATAGAGATCCAATACCGCTTTTGCTCGGGCAAGGTACTCTCGCCACCTTACTTTGCTGTATTGATGTGTGACTGGGAGCTCAGCATTGTATGCCACTACCTCCAACCCTTTTCTTTTGGCAATAAATAAGGCCCTTTGATTGTGGAAAGCTTGTGAGATGACGGTGAAGCGATCTTGTTGGAACACCTTTTTAGCTCTTACCACTGAATCTAATGTCCTGAATCCAGCATAGTCAAGAGTTATGGCCGATTCAGCAATACCACGGGCCATCAGAGCCTCCTTCATGTCCTGTGGTTCATTGTATGTTTTCCTCGAGTGATCCCCACTAATTAAGATGTGCTTAACCTTTTTGGCTTCATACAATTGAACGGCTGCTTCAATTCTCGACTGAAAGTACGGGTTGAGGTATTGTTCGTTGATCAATCGGTTAGTTCCCAATAAGAGGGCGACATCATTGCTGGGAATATGCGCAGTTCGCTCATATGTAAGGCCTTTAGCGCTATGCTCTACCCATTGATGGGCTAGCAAGGCAAAAGCAAATCCTAGTACACAGAAAAGAGATCCCCAGACCAACATTCTTTTTAGGCTTTGTCTCCCTAATTTTGGTTTCATCCTTCTTTTTCTTCTAGTTGCTGTCTGCGTTGCTCTTGCCCTTTACGTGTGTAGGCAATATTGGCTTCAATCTTATGACCGGGACGGCTCCACCTTTCTGTTTCTCCGTTGGATGCTACTTCCTCTTCCTTAATTTGAGGCTGTTCGTGTTTGGCGAATGGCTCAGTTGGTGTTAGGCCGAGGAGGTCAAACATCTCAAGATCTTGAAATACATCTGGATTGGGAGTGGTCAAAAGCTTATCCCCCGCAAAAATAGACCCGGCACCTGCCAGGAAACATAGGGCTTGACCTTCGATTGACATACTAGTCCTACCAGCCGATAGGCGAACTACAGAAGTCGGCATCACGATTCGAGTAACAGCTACCATGCGAATCATTTCCCAAATGGAAACAGGTGTTTGATCTTCTAAAGGGGTTCCATCCACAGCAACTAAAGCGTTGATCGGCACGGACTCTGGTCGAGGGTCCAGATTAGATAAAGTTAGTAGCATTTTGAGTCGATCATCTACCACCTCACCCATGCCAATAATCCCGCCGGAGCAAACTGTCAAATCAGCTTTCCGAACATTGTCCAGGGTTTTCAGTCGGTCTTCATAACCACGAGTAGAAATAATTTCTTTATAATATTCTTCAGATGTATCGAGATTGTGATTATAGGCATACAGCCCAGCATCAGCCAGGCGTTTGGCCTGGTGTTCGCTGAGCATTCCAAGTGTGGCGCACACCTCCATATCTAGTTTGTTGACCGTTTTGACTAATTCAATAACATGGTCAAATTCTTCATTATCTTTTACATTTCGCCAAGCCGCGCCCATGCACAATCGAGAGGACCCCAAAGCCTTGGCTCGTTTTGCGGCTGTTTCCACTTGATTAACCGTCATCAAGTCATTCTTCTCAACATCGGTATGATACCGAGCTGCTTGCGGACAATAGGCACAGTCTTCAGGGCAACCGCCTGTTTTTATTGATAAAAGAGTGCTGATCTGTACTTCTCTAGGGTTATGGTGCTCTCTATGGACAGATGCGGCCTTAAAAACCAACTCAAGGAGCGGGCTATGGTATAGGTCTTGTAATTCTGCTAACGTCCAATTTTTCATATCTCGTCGATTTTGGTGCAAATGTAAGGTTTACTCATTTAGAATGGAAAGTGGGGCTTACAAAATGTGCGTCCTTCCCTGACAATTTTTGTGGTCAGCGTGCTAAAAGTTAGGACCTGTGGAGGATCAGGCTTATCGCATTGCCACCAAAGCCGGTCGCATTGACCATAATAGTGCTTATAGAAGATGGCAATTCTGCTTCTTGGTCTGTCATAAAAGGTAATGGGATAAAAGTTTGATGCCTTAGCATGAGTAAAGCCATTTCCAAGCTGAGGGCTCCCGAAGCTCCAAGTGAATGCCCAATCTTCCACTTATTATTTGTGATTAGCGGGCATTTTTCTGGGAAGACAGATCGAATGGCCTGGTACTCGGCTTTATCTCCGCGAACAGTTCCTGGTGTATGACTAACTATAACATCCACCTGATCCAAGTTCGCCTCCTCCAAAGCCATGCTCATGGCCAATTGCAAGGCGCTCCCTGTGGCTGAAATACTCGTAGGAGAAGATAGCGATTCCATAGCAAACCCCAATCCCGTAATCCAGGCAAGCGGCCTTTGGTCGGGCTTGCCGCTTAGCACAAAGCTTGCCGCTGCTTCTCCCAGTACCATGCTATTCATGTCTTTCCGCAGATCCATTGCTCGACAGGGAAAAGCTGTTTTTTCAGAGGAAGCATAAATTCGTAGGGCTTGCATTTGGGCTATGGTGAAGGGCGTGAGTGGGGCTTCCGCTCCTCCTGCTAAAAATAATTCGCATCTTCCTGATTCCAACCAACTTATCCCATTGGCTATGGCATGAAGAGCACTACTGCAAGTTACGGAGTGACTGAGACTCATGGCTTGTACTCCCAACCGTTGGGCCACCCAACTAGAGACGTTGCCCAAAGTTGATAAGGGTGAAGTATTTGGACTAAGTGCTTCCTGTGCCAAGAACTGACGGTGTGCTTCCTCCAAGATAGTGGTAGCACCCCTGGAAGATCCAATATTTATACCCCATTTGAAGGATGACAGATCCTCTGCCAACCCCTTGACCGCATGCTCTGCACTACTGATAGCCAACAAAGCCGTTTTATCTAACTTATTATATGGTTTTCCTTCGGCACGAAGTTCTTCCAGTTCTTGGGAAGCGTTTGGAGTCAATTGCCCTGTCCAGTACCCGTCCTTAGTTTCCTGCATTAGACAGGTCTTGGACTTTTGGTAATTACGCCAAATTTCCTCGGGCCGGTGCCCTAAGGGTGAGATACTACCCATTCCCACGATTCCAATTCGCTGCTTCGTCATATCTACTTTGCTGGATAAATACGCGCTATGTTAGCCATGCTTTTTTTAAAATAGGACTAATCGTTGCTGCCCAATACGCAACCTGTTTTTCGTCTACAACTTCTAACTGCGGTAAATGAAATAAGGCTTCTGTTCCACTCATTTTCTCGATAATGGAAGAGGTAGAGGGTGTTTTGGGGCCATTAAAAATAAGGCCTGCCAATGGGATCTTTCTTTCTGCTAGACACTGTAGGCTCAGTAATGAGTGATTGATACTACCTAAATAGTGCTGAGATACAAGTACTACCGGCAACTGTAAATATTCGATCAGATCGAGCATCGTATCTTGCTCATTAAGGGGAACCATTAGCCCACCTGCCCCTTCAACAATTAGAAAGTTATCTGTAGATGGTAGGCGGAAGGTCTCAAGGTTTATGGTGAGATCTTCTAAAGCAGCTGAATGGTGCGGTGATGCCGGTGTTTGTAATCGATAAGTTTCAGGATGAAACTGCTCAACCGGTACCTGGCTTAAGGTTTGCACCTTCATACTGTCAGATGCATGGAGGTCTCCCGACTGTACAGGTTTCCAGTAGTCGGCCTGTAGGGCACGGGTAAGAATGGCAGAGACTATTGTCTTTCCTATTTCTGTGCCAATCCCACTAACAAATACTCCTTTCCCCATAAACAGGAATAATTTTATTGATCAAGGTAGTCAGTTCGTCGATCTGTTTGGTTGTATTGAAACTATGCAAGCAAATGCGTAATCGCTCCTTTCCTTTTGGGACGGTCGGCGAAAGTATCGCTCGAATATCAAAGCCAGCTATTTGCAATTCCTTGGCCATTTGCTTGGCGGAAGCATTGCCTGGAACCAAAACACATTGTATAGGACTGTCACTAGGTATAAAATGTTTAGCTACAGCAGGAATTAGTTTTGCTTTGAATTCACTAATCCGCTCTCGAAGTTGTACTATTTGCTTGCCCGCTGACATCTCCAAATAGGCCCAATGTATTCTTGCCAGCAGTGGATCTGGCAAGGCTGTCGTGTAAATAAAGGAACGGGAAAAGTTGATGAGGAATTCTCGAAGGACGGCGGAACCAACCACCACGGCTCCATGCGCACCGATGGCTTTACCAAAGGTGTGCACCCTGGCCCAAACTTGATCAGCAAGCCCTAAAGCCTGCACCAGACCTTGCCCTTCATTCCCAAATACACCAGTAGCATGGGCCTCGTCTACCAATAACTCAGCTCCCAAACTTTTGCAGATAGATATCATTTCCTCTAAAGGAGCAGCATCTCCGTCCATGGAGTAAATACTTTCCACTATAACTAGTTTTCTTCCCTTGGCACGTTCCAGTTTATCCCTTAGATCATCCAAGTCATTGTGCCGAAAATTAAAGGCTTGTCCATTAGCCAGCTGGATGCCTTCTCTCAAGGAGGCATGGATCAATTGATCATAAATTAGAGTGTCGTGTCGAGTAGTGAGGCAAGACAACAATCCCAGGTTGGCTTGATAGCCCGATGTATAGACTAAGGCGGCCTCGGCCTGGTGAAACTGTGCGAGAAATTGTTCTAATTCTACGGCGGCTTTGGAATGTCCGGAAATTAACCGTGATCCCGTTGCTCCCCAATTAGCGGCGGCTGAAAGAAAGCCAATATCTTGGCTTGGCGATTTGGCTAATCCTAAATAATCATTAGAGCAGAAGTCAATTAGGTGGTCATTTACCCAAAGACTTCGCAAGGCATTTTCTTCCTTTCGAGCTGTCAACTTTTGCATCAAATATTGCTCAAATGGCTTCATGCCGCAAAGGTAGATATTTTTATTTCAAGACCAATTTCCGACTAAGCTCACCGATCGATTTGTTCTTTTTTTGCTTGTCCTTCTCTATTTTAGCGACAGCGTACACTGCGAACTATGAAGTTTGGAAAACTGCAAGATATTACGGGCGTTGATTTTAGGTTGCCGGCCGATCCAGCCGAAAACCAGGCCATTCTGGCTAAGGCAGTGGAACAAACAGAGTTCCTAAATGTTTATATTGGCTGCACGGGCTGGAGTATGCCTGAGTGGGTGGGTAGAGTTTATCCTACCGGTACACGTACAAAGGGATTTCTTACTGCCTATGGCAAACAATTTAATACGATTGAATTAAATACCACCCATTATCGCATTCCAGGTCTGGAAATGATTCAACGGTGGTATGAGCAAACGCCAGCGGATTTTAGATTTTGTCCAAAGATACCGCAAAGCATAAGCCACAGCCGTAATCTAGGGCTAGGGGGGGAGCAGATTCCCTTATTTTGTGAGGCGGTCCAAGGACTAGAAGAAAAATTGGGTTGTTGTTTTATGCAACTGCCTCCTTATTTCGGACCCGATCGGCTGAAACAATTGGAGACCTTCCTACAGGCCTTTCCAACACATATTCCATTAGCTATCGAATTGAGACACGAGGCTTGGTTTAAAGATGCTACGACTCGCCTGGGGTTGTTTGAGGTATTGGAAAACACAAATAGTGCTACTGTACTCACAGATGTGGCTGGCCGCCGTGATGTGCTGCATATGCGATTGACCAACGCAATTGGTATGACCCGTTTTGTTGGAAATGATCTACATCCGACGGATTATGAACGTGTAGATGAATGGGTTCTTCGGCTCCAGCATTGGCGTGAACAGGGCTTGCGAGAAATGTACTTTTTCACACATGAGCCAGACAACCTGAAAGCCCCTGATTTAGCCGATTATTTGGCCCGCCAACTCAAGGGTAAAGAGGGCATTCAGACTCGGGGTCCGGTATTTTTTGCTTCGGATCAGGGCGAACAAATGAGTCTTTTTTGATTGCAGCAATTTTTTGCTACATTTGACGCACTGCATATATTTGCCCTATCTTCTAAAACATCAGCTCAAACTCGCTCAACATGGCAGAGAATTCTTTTCCTTTGATCACTAGGGATCTTAGCTGGTTGTCTTTCAACTATAGAGTCTTGCAAGAAGCCAAAGACCCTACGGTTCCTTTGTTCGAGCGAATTAAGTTCCTAGCCATTTATTCCTCAAACCTGGATGAGTTCTTTCGTGTGCGGATGGCGAATCATCGCAACCTCTTGCGAGTTGGTAAAAAAACAAAGAAAGAACTGGAGTTTTCACCAAAGCAGATCGTTAAGGACATCCAAGATGTAGTAACGAAGCAGCAGGAAGAAGTGAGTTCGATTTTCGAAAACCAGATCATTCCAGAGTTAAAAAAGCATAGCATTTTCCTTAAGCGTAGGTTGGACCTGAACGAAGAGCAACGTGAATTTGTAGAGGATTATTTCAAGGATCACATGTTGCCTTTTGTACAGCCGGTTTTGTTGGTTAAGGACAAAATTCGGCCTTTCCTTAATAATGCAGCCTTATACCTGACGGTACTTTTACAATCTAAAGAAAATCAGGAAGCTCCCCATGAGTATGCCATTGTAAAAATACCTTCTGATCACTTACCGCGCTTTATCAAATTACCTTCACCGGAAAATAGACATGATCTTATTATTCTGGATGATATCGTGCGTCATAGTGTTTCTTGGATGTTTCCAGGATATGAGATCGTTGATACCTTTTCGATCAAATTGACCCGAGACGCGGAGTTGTATATCGATGATGAATTTGCGGGAGACTTGATACAGAAAATCAGAGATAGTTTGGCTAAGCGGCATGTAGGTCCTGCTTCTCGTTTCGTGTACGATAGAGAAATGCCAGGAGAACTCTTGGAATCTTTGAAAGATGTCTTTGTATTGGAAAAGTACGATACCCTAGAGGAAGGTAGGTACCACAACAACTTTGATTTCTTTAAATTTCCTGATTTCGGTCTTACCCAACTTAAGGACCCTCCCATGCTGCCATTGCCTTACCCAGAATTGGAAGAGGCGAAGGACTACTATAAGAACATTAAGGAGAAAGATCATTTATTGCATTATCCTTACCATGCTTATGAATCGGTGGTTCGATTTTTTGAAGAAGCAGCAGCCGATCCGGATGTAACACATATTAAGATCATCCAATATCGAGTAGCCAAACGCTCTCGAATCATGCAGGCATTAATGAATGCTGTTCGTTCAGGTAAGCAAGTATCCGTCTTTATTGAAGTAAAAGCACGCTTTGATGAAGAAGCAAACTTGGTTTGGGGAGAGCGACTGGAAAAAGCAGGAGTAAAGGTTCACTATAGTTTTCCGGGTGTGAAGGTGCATTCCAAATTAGCTTTGGTGCGAAGGTTGGAATCTAACCATGAACGTATGTACGCTTACTTGTCTACCGGAAACTTTCATGAAGATACTGCCAAATTATATACCGATATGGGATTGTTCACGGCGGACAAGCGTATCGTGAGTGAAGTGGCTAGGGTTTTTTCTTATTTAGAAACGGTCAAACAACCCCAGCAACCCTTCAAGCATTTGTTGGTTGGACAATTTAACCTTAGAAAGGGTTTAGAACATTTAATCGACTTTGAGATCCGTAAAGCAAAGGCAGGTAAAACGGCCAAGATTATTCTAAAGATGAATAGTTTGCAGGATCCAACCATGATCAACAAACTGTATGAGGCTAGTCAGGCTGGCGTACAGATTAAGTTAATTGTTCGAGGGATTTGCTGCTTGGTACCAGGACTGAAAGGTCTAAGCGACAATATTGAGGCTATTAGTATTGTAGATCGATTTCTGGAGCATAGCCGAATCTTTATTTTTTATCATGGGGGACGAGAAAAAATCTATTTGTCCTCGGCGGATTGGATGGTACGTAATCTATCATATCGAATCGAAACGGCATTCCCTATTCTCGATGCTAAACTCAGAAGGGAGATCAAAGATTATTTAAACATTCAGTTACGAGATAACGTGAAGGCTCGCCTCCTGGATGAAGACTCCAACAATGATTACTACAAGAATGGGAGTGATATGGCCATACGTTCGCAAGTAGAGACCTATTACTATGTGAAGCGAAAGTTGGATAACATGTTCAAGCAAAAATCCAGCAATAAGTAGGTAACTCTAAGTTTCCTTTACCAAACGCTATTTTATTGGCACTCCGTCGATATTTGCTTCCCCTTTATCCAAGAAGATGAGACAGAGCGGCAGAATCCTCTATTTTCGTTTCTAGAAAATTCAAATTAACTAAGTCGGGTTATATGGGAGTGGAAGATGTTGTAATGACATCTTGTAAAGACCCGGCCTTTACCACAACCATTAAATATTATTGTTATGAAGCGTTTTCGATTGCATTGGTTACCACTTCTTGCACTATTAATCCTGGTAGCTTCCTGTCAAAATGAACATGAAAATCGGACAGAGGCCCTGAAGTATATTCCGGATGATATCAATAGTTTGACGATTATTGATGTGCCAGATCTGATGGATAAGGCAGATTATGAGGCTTTGATCGAACTACCTGCATATAAGCGGTTTATCTTAAAGGCAGCAAACGAGAATACCACTATTGCTGCTGTCCTGGAAAATCCTCGGCAATCAGGTTTGGATGTCAACCAACACTTTTATTTGGCAACCAACTACGATCTGCTAAGCCGGAGGTCTGTCAAGAGTGGTTATGCAGCTTTTGTCGCTCCGGTTGAAAATAAAGAGCAATTGGAGCACAACATGGCGGCCCTGGACATTCAGTTTGTGCCGGCCACGCAAAATTTTGGCCATTCAGATATGGACGGAATGCATATTGTGTGGAATGATGAAGTGCTTGTGATGGGAATTGGACCCGCAACGCCCAACCTACAGGACAAAATAGAATCTTACCTTAACACAACTCCTAAGAATAGTATTTATACCAATAGAAATTTACAGAAAAGTCTGGATAGAGATTTTGATATTGCCAATTGGACCAGGATTGATCCATTCTTAGAGCAAGCTAGTGATGATCTCTTTACTACGATGTTAGGCATAGATCGGAAGGATCTTTCTGACAACTACATTAATTCATACCTGCATTTTAGAGAAGGAGAGATTGAAGGCGAAAGTTATTTCGATCTTAAACGTGGTCTGACCAATGATCTTCAGTTGTTATTTAAAGATGAAGTCAAGACTAAGTTTGGAAAATACATGCCTGGAGAGGACCTAGTTGGAATGATGGCGGCGGCCATTGATCTAAAGGGGATTAACCAACTGTTGATTGAAAAGCATGTGAAGGGGGCTGGAATGCAGAAATTGAAAGAGTACGGATTATCCTTTGATGATGTCATCAGAGCATTTACTGGGGAAGTAGCTCTTGGCCTTTATGCTGGAGCGGATAGATCAGCAGAACCCTTGCTGGTATTGCCGATTGAGAAAAGAAACCGTTTCCGAGCTTTACTGGACTTTGCTTTAGACAAAGAAATTCTTGTAGACCTGGGAGATAACAGATATGGTTTAAATGGAGGGCCCTACGATGATGCCATGTTCCAAAGAGTAGGAGACATGCTGTATATCTCAAGTGATGAGGAATTATTGGATCAGATAGCTAATGACAGCTTTGAGCGAGGCGGGAGAACTATCGAAAATATGGCGGATTTGATGCCTGATAACATTTTTTCGGCCTTCGCTAATATGCAAGCTTTGCAGCAAATAGAAACGGACTTCAGAGAGATGCCATTTGAAGAATTCAAGACCCATGCTAATCGCAAAAAGGCCGCGTTTCTTCTGAAAATGAAAGACGGAGATTCAAACGCACTTTGGCAATTCTTCAATGAGATGAACAACATAATTCTCAGAGAAGAAGGCGATTCTATCTAGGAGAAAGTGGCAATCTTTTCGATAATAAAGGTCCTTATTCGACAAATCACGTGGACATTTATTAAATGAGCTAATAAAGTGCCAATGACGATTACTGTTAATGAAGCATTGTATTGCATTTTATAGTGCTTTCAGACAGGAGCTTCGTCGAAAAACCACATAAATGATAAAGTGTAAGTCCATGTTCTGTAGAGCATGGACTTGTTTTTTTGGAGTTCTTTCGTCATAGAATCGTGATACATTTGTGAACCTTAGCCCTTAATTTTGGAAGAAAAAAGATCATGCTGAATATCAAATGGACACTGTTGCTTTTTATCCTTAATAGTTTTACGACTACTGCCGAGCCAGAAGCTAAGGTGTTGCCGATTACTAGCCTGAAGAATCCCGTTGAGTTGGGTAAAGTGAATTGGGAACGCCGCCTGGACAAGGGGATCAAGCAGGCGCAACAAACTGATCGGCCAATTTTCTTGCTCTTTCAAGAAGTCCCTGGCTGTGCCACTTGCCGGAATTATGGCCACAATGTCCTATCACATCCATTAATCGTGGAAGCTATCGAGGATTTATTCACACCGGTGGCCATCTTCAACAATAAAGGGGGAGAGGATGCCAAAGTATTGAATTACTTTGGTGAACCTTCCTGGAATAATCCGGTAGTACGAATTATTGATACGGACAAAAAAGATATCGTAGAACGGATTAGTGGCAATTACAGCCCCCTAGGAGTAGTGCAGTCCATGATTATTGCATTGAAAAGAGCGAGCAAAGACGTACCAGCCTACCTTGAGCTTTTAGAACAAGAGTTATATGCGCAGCAACAGGGGACTGAGACAGCCACCCTAGGGATGTACTGTTTTTGGACTGGAGAGAAGAACTTAGGAGCGTTGCCGGGTGTAGTAGAAACGCAGCCTGGGTTTATGGGTGGGAGAGAAGTAGTTCAGGTTCAGTTTGATCCTTCTCTGATTAGTTATGAGAATCTTGTTGGTGAGGCACAGAAAGCGCAGTGTGCTAGCCAAGTTTATACGGAAGATCAAACGCAAAAATCCAAGGCTGCCGCCTTAGTTGGCAAGTCCAAAGTACAAGAAGTGAGTCGTTTTCGGCTCGATAGCGAGCCCAAGTACTATATGTCAAAAACGCTCTATAAGTACTTGCCCATGACGGCCATTCAGGCGACCAAAGCCAATAGCCTCATTGGACAAGGAATGGCTCCAGATGAAGTACTATCACCCAGACAATTAGCCTTGATGAAACATATTCGCCAAAACCTGAACCAAAAATGGCCGGAAGCTATAGGCACTGACCTCATGACTGCTTGGGCAAAAGTTGAGAAGTTAAAATCATAACCTTCTTCGACAAATCTCGAGGATAGTCATAAAATGAGATAAAGAAGCGTCACTGACGATTACTGTCATTGGACGATTACATTTTACTTTGAGTGTCTTCAAACACGAGGTCGAAGAACCAATCATACTAGACGACCATTCCCCTTCGGTAAACTGAGACAAATTTCCGCATTACTGATATCCCTTTCAGCGCCGCCCTTTAACTTGCGTAGCCAAGCTAAAGGGCGATTCTATTATAGTAACTAGGCTGGTTTTGAAAAGATTTAGTATCATTGAAATAACAAGTTGACCTTTAGTGTCAATTATTTTTACATTTGACAAAACGAACCAACTCACATGAAAAGTAAACTCCTCTACTGGTCAATCACCGTTGCCATTGCTGGATTTCTGTTCGGATTTGATACAGTAGTCATCTCGGGTGCCAATCAGCCGATTAAGGCCCTTTGGGGTACTACGCCATTATTTCACGGTTTTTTCATCATGTCAATGGCCCTTTGGGGAACCGTAATTGGAGCACTTTTTGCAGGGATTCCCAGTCAAAGACTTGGGCGTAAGAATACTTTGATCTGGATTGGAGTACTGTTTTTTCTCTCCGCTCTTGGTTCAGCCATCGCTTGGGATCCTTATAGCTTTTCCTTTTTCCGCTTCATCGGTGGAGTAGGGGTAGGGGCCTCTTCTGTAGCTGCGCCAGTGTACATTTCTGAGATTTCTACGGAAAAGAATAGAGGACAGTTGGTGGCTTTGTATCAGTTCAACATTGTATTGGGCATATTTGTGGCTTTCTTTTCCAATTATCTACTGAAGGGCTTCGATGGAGGGAATGACTGGCGATGGATGTTGGGGGTAGAGGCTATCCCTGCACTGATTTACACCTTGATGGTTCTGGGCGTACCCAAAAGCCCTCGTTGGTTGTTATTGATAAAAGGGGATGAACAAGGAGCAAAGAATATCTTATCTCGGATTGGGATCGAGAATGTAGCGGCTGAGATCGATGCCATCAAGAATTCTGTAAAATCCGCGGTAAAGGAGAATATTTTCATCAAAAAGTATCGAACGCCAGTGATACTGGCTTTCCTGCTGGCCTTTTTTAATCAATTGTCGGGTATTAATTTTGTCTTGTATTATGCCCCGGAGATCCTTGAGAAAGCCGGCTTAGCTTCCAAGGAATCTTTGCAAAATTCCATCGCTATTGGGGGGATCAATCTGATCTTTACATTAGTAGGGATGTATCTGATTGATCGAATGGGGCGTAGGCAATTAATGCTAATTGGGTCCTTGGGATATATCATTAGTCTCGCCATGGTAGCCTATGCCTATTATAGTTCAGCTAGTCCCACCTTCCTCATGACTTTCTTATTGGCTTTTATCGCCTCTCATGCCATTGGGCAAGGAGCTGTAATTTGGGTGTTTATCTCCGAAATATTTCCCACCAAGGTTCGTGCTTTTGGGCAAGCTTGGGGTTCTGGAATACACTGGATATTTGCAGCCCTGATCACCTTGCTAGGCCCCGTTGTTATAGATGTTTTCGCTGAGAATCCATGGCCTATCTTTGCGATCTTTAGCGCTATGATGGTGTTGCAGTTGCTATTCGTCCTGTTCATGATGCCTGAGACAAAAGGGGTACCATTGGAGGAATTAGAGCGTAGGTTAATTAAGGAATAAGAATGAAAACTAGGTTTTATACTGGCATTGTTTTTTGTGCTATTTTTGGCTTCTTATTGATCCAATGCCAAGATATGTCTAATGAAACCGAAACCTTAGCTAAACCTGAGTTGTATCAGGAACGGCACAGACCGCAATTTCATTTTTCGCCGAAAGAGAAGTGGATGAATGACCCCAATGGGATGGTCTATTATCAAGGCGAATATCATCTATTCTACCAATATTACCCGGATAGTAGCGTCTGGGGTCCTATGCACTGGGGACATGCTATTAGCAGAGACTTGGTGCACTGGGAACATCTTCCGATTGCCCTGTACCCAGATTCTTCGGGCTATATTTTCTCCGGAAGTGCTGTAGTCGACTGGAACAATAGCAGCGGCTTTGGTACGCCTGAAGAACCTCCTCTCATCGCCATTTTTACTTATCATGATGTAAAAGGAGAAAAGGCTGGAACGAATACCTTTCAAGATCAAGCTATTGCCTACAGCATAGATAATGGGCGGACCTGGACAAAGTATGATGGCAATCCAGTGATCCCGAATCCGGGGATTCGAGATTTTAGAGACCCGAAAGTAATCTGGGATCCTGAATCCGAACAATGGATTATGGTCTTTGCAGCAGGGAACCAAGTGAAAATCTATGGTTCTCAAAACTTGAAAAAATGGAGACACCTGAGCGATTTTGGCGAAGAATACGGAAGTCATGCTGGAGTCTGGGAATGTCCAGATCTTTTTCCATTGTGGTTAGAAGAAGAGCAAAAACACCATTGGGTGCTGCTTCTGAGCATCAATCCAGGTGGCCCTAACGGCGGCTCTGCTACGCAGTATTTTGTTGGTGATTTTGATGGCCGGCAATTCGTTCTGGATGAGCGATTTAGAACGGCTGTTGAAAAGTCCAAAACAGGAGCGGAGCAGGCAGTATGGCTGGATTATGGCCGAGATAACTATGCGGGAGTGACTTGGGCGGATGTCCCAAAAGAGGACGGCCGTAGAATTTTTATTGGTTGGATGAGTAATTGGGATTATGCGAAAGTTGTCCCGACTGAAACTTGGCGGAGTGCGATGACCTGTCCTCGGAGCTTAACTTTACGACCAACAATTGCTGGCCCAAGGCTAGTGCAGAACTGGGTGGATGAGCTTAAAACTCTGGAAAGGGTCAGCAGTGAAATTCCTCCGACCAAAGTATCAAATACATTCGATCTGATAGATCAGGGGCCAGATGAAGCTGTACAGTCTCATGTAGAATTGAAGATGAAGATATTATCTGAAGATGTGTCGAGTTTTGGGATTACTTTGTTTAGTGCAGCAGGAGACAGCTATATCCTTGGGTATAGTATAGCAGACGGGCATTTTTTCAGTGATCGCCGCAAGGCTGGAGACCATAGTTTTTCAGATGAATTTGCCAGCGAAAAGCATGTTGGGCCACACCTATTGGCTGGAGACACAATGAATTTTGATATACTCATAGATCGATCCTCTATTGAGCTTTTAGCAGACAATGGATCGCTAGCCTTGACTGAGTTGTTCTTTCCTACCTCAGATTTTAATAGAGTGACTTTCTTTAGTCACGGTGGAGAAGTGGAAGTATCCGGTTCGCTGAAAAAAGTAGCATCCATTTGGTAAGAGCCCTTCAACTCAAGCTGTCCAAAATTTACTATTAAAGACTACGAATTTGATGGAGTTTTGCCAGTAATAAAATTCTTTCTTTGACAAAGCCCTTGGATACTCATACAATGAGATGAAAGCGCGCCACTGACGCTTACAGTTGGTGGGTTGTTGACTCTTATTTTTTGATGATCTTGAACTGCTTCTCAAAGAACTACAAAACTAACGCGATATGTGGCGATGCTTTCTGCTTTTTATACTCCTTCAATCTCAAATGGCCTTTGCACAAAATACAATTCGAGGGCAAGTCATGGACGAAAATCAGGAAGCATTAATTGGAGTCAATATTATCGTTTTTCAATTGATTGATACTTTGTTCGTGAAAGGTGGAATATCGGACAATACAGGGCATTTCTCTATTGCAATTGATCAAGCTGGCCCCTTCCTCGTCCAATTTTCCTATGTGGGTTACGAAGAACAAACCGTCGAAGTTAATGCGAATTTCGACCTAAATCAAGTCACCCTAAACACCCAAAGCAATCAACTTCAAGGAGTAGAAGTACGGGCCAAAAAGCCAATGATTCAAAGAGAATTGGATCGATTGGTAGTGAATGTGGAGGGTAATATCTTGAGCTCGGGAAATAGTGTGCTGGAGATCCTGCGAAAATCTCCCGGTATTATCGTCGACCAAGACGATTTGATTTCGATGAGTGGGCGCTCCGGTGTTCGCGTATATATCGATAACAAGGATACGCGCCTACAAGGAGATGCTTTAGCCAATCTGCTGAGAGGTATTCCAGCCGGGACAATTGAAAAGGTGGAGTTAATTACGAATCCATCCGTAAAATATGAAGCCCAGGGAAATGCAGGTATTATCAATATTGTTACCAAGCAGGGTAAATTCTACGGGACCAATGGGAGCTTGACACTGAGTCCAGGCTATGGTCGTTATTTCCGATGGGAAAACAGTCTGAATTTTAATCACAGAACTGCCAAGTGGAATCTATACGGGCAATATGGCTTTGCGAAACGCAACCAGTATATGGAGATTGTGATTGATCGCATCTTTCTTGATGATGGGCAACCAACCTCTATTTTTGACCTCCAAAATGACTTTCGTCTGCCGATCGAAAATCACACCCCTCGCTTAGGTTTCGATTATGAATTGGGTAAAAATACACAACTTGGGGTATTACTATCGGGTTTCGCGAATCTGACGGGGTCTGATGCTTTTAGCGATATTGATGAGTTTGATGGCAATGCCCAACTCTTGGCCAGGCAGACTACGGATGGATTAACAGCAGGTAAGTGGTACCAAATAGGCACGAACGTCCAACTCAAGCACTCCTTCCAAAATAAAAGCGCATTGAGTGTGGACTTCGATTATTCTACTTACAATAATCGGGAAGATCAGCGTTTTGACTCCCGGTTCTTGAACGGAGAAAATGAATTGCTCAGTAAAGTCTTACTAGATGGAGATGTAGATGGTTTTTTCGACTTGAAAGGTTTATCGATTGATTACGAAAAGGAAGGTACCAATGGAATGAAGTGGGAGTTAGGATGGAAAAATACCCTGGTAAAGACAGACAATGACCTGCGATATTTTGACGAGATTAATGGCGTGCAGACTTTGAACGAAAACCTGACTAATCATTTTATCTATGATGAAGAGATCTACGCAGGCTACGTCAATTTGAGTTGGCGAAAACCAAAGTGGAACGCCAATTTTGGCCTGCGGGCAGAACAAACCTACATAGCTGGTAATCAGCTAACCACCGAGGTGAGTTTTGATAACCAATACCTAAATCTATTCCCTTCTGCTTCCTTTAATTTTACGGCCAACCCGAATCATATCGTCGGGCTTTCTTTGAGTCGACGCTTGGACCGCCCTAGCTACAATGATCTTAATCCCTTCCGTTTTTTTGTGAATACAAATACTTTTCGCGTCGGGAATCCCTTCTTAACCCCGCAGTACACTTGGGGCATCGAGGGCAATTATACCTTTAATCAGCGATATTATATTGCTTTCAATTATGGCATTACAACGGATAATCTCAATCGAGCTATCGTCCAAGAGGGTACGGAGCAGGTGGTAGTAGTAAAGCCAATCAATATCGACAACCTGAGAAGCTATGCCCTCACGGCAAGTTGGCCAGTCAATTTCACCAAAACCTGGAATAGTCAATGGAATCTCAATGTTTCTATGAACGATTTCGATGGCACGATTACTGGCTTTCAATTTGATCGACTCAACCCAATCGTAGTGATTAATACGAATCATTCCGTTAGATTGAAAGCAGGATATAGCCTTCAGTTTGGTGCATTCTACTTGCCGCCACATTACGCAAGTATTACCAAAGTGAAACTGATCTCACAGGTTTCTTTTGGCGCTCAAAAGCGACTTTGGGGGGGTAAGGGAATGTTGCGTTTGAACTTCAACGATATCTTTTACCAAGGTTACCCAAGAGGCCGAACTGCCTTCGGCCGAATAGATGACACCTTCTTAAGTTATCGAGACACCCGTTTCGCAACACTATCCTTACACCTTAACTTTGGGAAACAATCGGTTCGTCCACAGCAAAATAGGAGATCCAAAGTCCAACGTGAACTAAACCGCGCCCGAAAGAATGATAATGGTTAATAATTAACGATACTCATTAATAAACGCGATAACCTTGTCGGCAAATGGGCCGGGCTCAGATTCCAGCGGGCTATGTCCCGTACGCTCAAAAATGAAGAGTTCTTTGTGATCGCTACCTAAATGATCAAAGGCTTCCTGAGCAAACCTAGTAGGAACCACCAAGTCATGTTTACCCCAAAGAATCAATGAAGGTATGGTAATTTCGGGCAGGCGATCCGTAAATGACACATCTCGGAAGAGCCCTCTTTTTCGGGTTAATATGATTACTGTCTCAAGGTTGTTCCTTGTAGCAAATCTCTGCGCTGCTCCATTTTCATCAAGATATTGTGGTTCATTGATAACCATATCTTTGGCAAGTATCATTTCTGATTCATGCGCTTTGCCATTCAACTTGGAGAAATCCTCATGACTAAAGCTAGAACCTACACTTTGGATGAGTTCCAGAACACCTTCCCAGTGAGGGATACTGTTCCCCAATGCAATTTGCGCGTTAGCCTTTTCCTTCAGAACAATTTGGTACTCGTCGTACAAATCTTTTGGGCTATGTGTACCAGCCACGTCGATCCATCCTAAGAAAGCTTCCTGTTCTTTGAACAAGGTGGCGGGCCCCAGCGCACCTCCCCAGCTTGCACCCATTAGAAAAAACTTGGCGTCGTCACCATACTTGGCCTGTAAGACTTTTACTAGTGCCAATACATCGTCAGCCATTGCGTCGATGCTCAGGTCGTCTTCCGAATAATTTCCTTGCGAATTCCCTGAACCCCGCTGATCAAAATAGACAACAGCATTGTTTTTTTCAACTTCGGTGATCATGGTATTTATCCGGGCCTCCAATCCTATTCCGCTGGGGCCACCATGTAGATAGATTAGAAAAACTTTATCGGAAGCATTGCCGTGTACGTATGCCGGCATATCAGCCTGACGGTGCCTTAGGTAGATGGTCTCACTTAAGTTGTCAAGGTTCATCTCTTCTTTCGTGCAAGAGAAAATACTTACTAGAATGAGCAGGGAAACTCCTGCTTTGAGTTTACTGAAATTCATGGTTGATGCTGTTAATTTTGGTTCTTTGATAATTCTCGGGTTTGAAGACAGTCAAAAATGAAATGCCACGTTTTATCGATAGTAATCGTCCGCTGAGAGATATCGTCAGTGAGCACTTTTTTAGCTCATTTTAGGTTCGTCTACGAGATTTGTTGAAGAGGGCTTATTTTTTACTAAAGTTTAATTTGCAGCCGAAATTCAGCGATACGATTGGCAACTCGCCCGTGTTATAGTTGGTAAGCAAGGTGTACTGAAGGTTCAAGTACCAACCGGATCGCTTTTTTTCTTTACGAAAATGTCCTGTTCCGATAGCTACGGAAGGCGCGTAGTAGGTCCTTCCAGGAAACGAAACGCTCGTAACGTCATCACCGACTACTTTGTAGGTGTTGGACAGCACCGATCGATAAGCACCGAGTGGGTTGAGTTCTACTGAAAGCTCCCAGCTTTTACTATTGACTCTACGAAAAATGAGACCGGAGTAGGCGAATATCCCGTTCTGGGTTCGGGTGGCGAAATTTGTGGAGTAACCCAGATTTCCGTTCAACAGTAGTTGCCACTTAATTGTTTTTTGTCGATTCCTTTTTTCTTTCAACTTCACCTTTTCCAACCATAAGTATTCGGTTCCTAAGTTGAGACCATGGTTGGATTGTAGGTTGCCAAAATAGCCGAGCTTGAAATCGGCCCTCTCCCGAAAAGATGGAGTTTCAGATGAGTTCTGAGCCATCAGGTTCACCATAGACAACAGTAAAGCAACAAGCAGGCAGGTCTTAGGTAGTGCAGTACGCAAGCGACTTAGGTATAGTTTTGCATGTTCGTGTGCTATTACCTGCCAGCTGTAGGTAAGGGAATGGGGATTGAAATGCCTGTAAAGGCTTTTTGCTAAATTCATAGTTTCATTAGATTGTTTCGAAGGCAATAGTAGGCCAACCACTACTGCCAAGGGTTCCGAATCCTTGAATTCCCACAAATCCGAACCTACTTGTGTGTTTTTCGATACATATTTGGCGTCATTCCCGTCAATTTTTTGAAAGCTGTGTGAAAAGTGGTCTTTGAGGAGAACCCGGATTCTAGACCAATCGCCAGCAAACTGTAGTTGTTAAACTCAGAGTTAGTGATCATTGCTTTGACGGCTTCAACCCGATAGCGATTGATATAGGTCGAGAAATTATCTCCCGTAATGGTGTTGACGAGTTGAGAAATGTAGCCCGGACTTATCCCAAGCATTTCAGCTACTTGTGCTCTGTCCAGTGTATTGTTAAGGTATATCCGTTCGTTGACACAAAGGGCTTCCAATTTCTTGAAATACAGATTTTCTTCGGTCAACACCGCATTTCGCTTTTCACCATTTATCGGAGGAGACATAGAGGGCTGAGATATGTTAGGCTTAAGGGAATCTGACTTCCACTTCTTAATTAAAGTCCTAATCTCTTCCTGGTCCTTGGCTAGTCTGAATTTGAAGATGCCAACATAAGTTGTCCAGTGAATCAGAAAGATGACACCCAGCGCAATCGTTTCCATCACGGCGTCAAGGTTAATCAAGGAAAACATGGCAAAAAGAATGGATAAGACCCAAGAAGCCATGATGATGGAAACCAAGAACCATAGTTGAGTCAACCACCGTTTTTCTCGACGGTTATCTGCGTACTTGATGAAGGAGTAGGCGTACAGTAAAACGCCCGGAATGAATACCAGCACTAGCAGGAATAGAAGGCCCCCGGCCACATCGATAAGGGGCTGTATCAAGAAAAAGGTGTTGGTAGGAGCGACCACTGCATCCAGGGCACTGATAGCAACTGTAAACAAATGCGGCGTAAAGAACCACCACCTATTGCTGGATTGCCGAAACGGATGATCTACCTGGTTGACGATGAAAAGTAATACTAGTACAGGGAACAGCGCTCCCGTACAAAAAATGTCGATGAAGAACACCAGCATGTTTTGTTGGGAATCTTCGGTAAGTTCTGAAGCTAGGCTAAGCAAGGCAAATGAAAGCCCGATTACGGCGTAGGCCAAGTACTTATTGGCGTTGCTCCTGAAAATAGGTGACCTCAGAATAATCAACCCTAGCATGATTCCTTGAAAAACTGCAATGCTGAGAAAAGCTAAATGTAGAGACAATATTATGGGTTTTGAGTGAAGTACTATGACTTAGGTAGTAAGCCCGAAACTACTTAGAATGTGCTAAGAATTACGCTAGGAGTTGGTTGAGGGCAAATTTTGTTTTGGATAAGGCCTTTTTGAGGCCAGGCCGGTCTCGATAGCGCCGCTCCGCAGATGCGGGCAATCTGGCGAAGGATATTCTGTGAGGGTAGAGTGGACACCACCTTGAATGGTGATTCGTAGTAGTACGCCACATGTGAGGATGGCCGGGATGAAAGTGGTAGGCGAGCAGCGTATTTATCTTACAAGCGACTACTAAAGTTTGTATACACGTTCCGACTGTACTAGCGGGGAAATAGTAAAGAATAGCAAAACTTGTCAGGCTTCATTATGGAAAAGGAAATATTAGGGGGTAGATTAAGTATCTATTGTCGCAATACTTATGTTCTTTTAATAAAAGTAAACGCTAGATATCCGAAGATTCTCAAGGCATTGGCCATGTAAAGCTTCGGATATCTACCGCGCTTCCTATTACTTAGCTTCTTAGACCCATCTCGTGAAATGGTTAACCTTCGAGCAGGAGATAATAAGGTTCTTACGAAGAAGCATTAACTTTCATTAGACAGTGTAATTGGAAGATTATATCAAAACTGTCCTTAAGAGACTCAAGACAGTAGGTTCCAACCTTGGGACTACCACACCAACTGCCCGATCTGGCTATTGAGTTTATCTTTTTCTTCCGAAATATTGAATTTGAGTACGTAGAGGAGTGGACTGGTTTGTTGACCCAATTCAGGAGTGATATCTGCGAGTAGCGCTTCTCTATCTTGAGATTGATAAATCTTTTCTCCCCACTTATCATAAACCTCGATCTCAGCAAAGGCTGTGCTCTTTTGTATCTGCTGTTCGATGGCTTCTAAGTCAGCAGAAGCAAGGTCTATTACATTGGGAATATCAAGATTGACAGAAGGTGGATCGGGTTGGTTATAAGTACTAATAACGAATAGAGATACGACAGTAAGGGAAAAGAGGAGGCTTTTCATGTTTGGGTGTTGTGTTTGATTTAAGTGCTGTGCTATTAGTTTTTAAACGGAACGCACTTGGGATTTAGTGTGTGATGAGAAAAGGTTTGCAGGATTTTAGTACCAGAAATGATTGGAGAAGCTATCTCTGCTAAAAGTTTCGGAGGTGAGTTGGGGGTGTATGTTAATCTGTTTGTATCGTTCGGTTTGAACTATCTTTCCTTCAATTAAAAATTCAAGCCAGTGCTCCATCCAATATCCGTCATAGGGTTTGAATTCGCTGTAGCGGACTTCTAGCAACTTTTCACTTCGCGTTTTGCTGAAACGTCTGACATTGTATCGCCTTTCTGCGTCTACCCAAATCTGTGGAACACTTAAGTCGTCATCTTTTGCACCAATGATATATACCTTTCTGTTTTGATACTGACTGGTAGCAAAAATATCAGGATTAATTCCAACCTCTCTTAACTTAGCTAAGGTAGTATCGACTGGATCAAAATACATACTTCCTTCCATGATCATGAACTGCTGGATTTGCCGAGAAGAATCGACCACAACGCCTTTCCGCATTACGTAGACACTGTCATTTCTTGACAAGTTAATATTGTGACCCTCAGCAGTTTTTGGCAGATCAATCCGGAAATAACTGGGATACTGTACCGCTTCTTCCCAGATGGCTGGTTCTTGAGCCACCCCATCCTTGTAGCGTACTGTTTCCTGTGTAAATGTATAGGAGTGAAGAATTTCATCCTTGAATTGTTCCCTCCAGCTTTTGATAAGTTCTGAAGTAGAGGTGGGGACCGATGGTTCTGAATGAGTCTGAGAGGAAGCCGGTTGAGAGGTGCAACTGCGAATGGCAGAATAAGTGATCGTAAATATTAAGCCGAAAAATATTCCCTTGATAATCAGTTTTTTATAGCTCATTTGAGGAGTGGATGTTGGAAGCCAAGCAGAAAAGGTTATTTATTTACAGTCTTTTTCTGCCCAGCTCCTACGGATTAAAGTTACTTCTTTACTGAGCCTGAAAAAGTAATAATCTCTAAAAGAAAATAGTATAATTTCGACAGGCAGCTTATGACTGTCGATTTCTGAAATAGCCTATTTATCCGTGCTTGAATCTTCATTTATAGCTAAACCAATTACACCAGCAGTTAGTGCCAAAGAGCCCCAGAGCCATAAACTAGTCTGCCCTAAAAACAGCCATTGATAAACAGTTGCTCCCAGGAATCCTCCTAGAATAGGCCCTACAACGGGAATAGGAGCGTAGGACCAATTAGAGGATCCTTTACCACTAATTGGCAGAATCGCATGGGCAATTCTAGGACCTAAGTCACGAGCTGGATTAATCGCATAACCAGTGGTTCCGCCGAGGGAGATACCGATCGCGGCGATTAATGCACCCACGATCAAAGGGTTCAATCCTTCCGTGAATTTATTGGCACCGATGAATAACAGCCCTGCAATTAATATAAAAGTTCCAATCAACTCACTAAGCAGGTTGGCCCAGCGAGAAGGGATAGATGGCCCAGTAGAGAATACGCCAAGTTTCGTCCCTGGATCTTCTGTAGCTTTCCAATGCGGTAGATAGTGTAGCCAAACAATAGCAGCTCCTACCATCGCACCTAGCATTTGAGCGAGGATATAACTAGGAACCTGAGCCCAATCGAACTCACCAACGGCAGCTAAGGACAAGGTTACGGCTGGATTGATATGGGCCCCACTAATAGAGCCGACGGCATATACTGCAAGAGTAACTGCCAAGGCCCATCCCATGGTGATTACAATCCACCCGGAATCATTAGAGCCGGTCTTTTTCAAGGCTACCCCTGCACATACACCACCTCCTAAAATGATAAGGACCATCGTTCCAAAGAATTCTGCTAGAAAAGTAGACATACTGGTTGTTGCGTTTTGTTATGTAATAGTGTCGTACAATTTAAGGATAAGATTGGCATTTTTGGTATGGATAGGTATCCTTTTCCTTTTTTGGCTTGCGGGCTTTAGATTCTGAATTTTACAATAATCAGAATTTCTAGAATAATCGCCGGACCAGCCAACCAGATTCAACTCCCTACTGTTTACATTTCTGTTACTTGGGAGTTGCTCCATTTTGGGACCATCTTGGGGTCCCTTGGGCAATTACCCACCTCTACTTTTATTCACAAACGATAATTATGTACTATCAGTTATTCGGCAATAGCGGACTAAGAGTTTCTCCTCTTTGTCTGGGTACGATGACATTTGGAAAAGACTGGGGATGGGGATCTACAGCAGCGGAGAGTAAAGACATCTTTGATGCCTTTTTGGAGGCGGGAGGTAACTTTATTGATACAGCAGATGTCTACACGGAGGGGAGTAGTGAGGCGATTCTAGGTGATCTGATTCAGGCGGATCGAGATCATATTGTTTTGGCTACGAAATATACACTCTCGAATACGACTCATAACCCCAATAAATCGGGTAATCACCGTAAGAATTTAGTCCAGTCGGTGGAAGCTAGTCTTAAGCGGCTAAAGACAGACTATATTGACCTACTTTGGGTTCATGCCTATGATTACCTGACGCCAATAGAGGAGATGATGAGAGCACTTGATGATCTGGTACGTGCGGGAAAAATCCTGTACACAGGAATTTCGGATGCTCCGGCTTGGGTTGTATCCAGGGCGAATACGATGGCTGAGCTGCGCGGCTGGACACCATTCATTGGGAATCAATTGGAATACAACCTGACAGAGAGAACCCCAGAGCGGGAATTACTACCCATGTCACAGGCACTAAATATCGGAGTAGTGGCTTGGTCGCCCTTGGCCGCTGGTATTCTTACCGGGAAATATTTGCAGGATAAAGGGAAGGGTAGTGGTGGTAGAATGGAAGGCACCACTTCCTATCGACTTAATGAAAAAAACGAGCAGATCGCTAGGGTCGTGGTGGACCTGGCCAACAGAATTGGAACTAGCCCTGCCCAACTCTCTTTGGCGTGGCTGGTGCATAAAGGTGTGATCCCCATCATCGGTGCTCGTACGCTGGATCAACTGAAAGATAATATTGCTAGTCTATCCCTAACCCTTGATAAAGAAGCCATCCAACAACTGGATGAGGTAAGTGCCATTGAGCTTGGCTTTCCGCATGATTTTGTATTACGAGCAGGTGCCCAGCGTATGATCTATGGAGATATGGTGTCGAAGATTCGCGGCAATCAAAACCCTAATTTGAAACACTAAAATCGGCGAAAACAATTGGAGATAGCACCCCTATAATTCCCGATTTATTTATACCTTTCAAACAAATACAAAACTATGCCTGAGGTTACCATTCCTGCATCCGCCTTTAAGTTTCTAAAGGAGCTCAAAGCAAATAATGATCGACCATGGTTTGCGGAAAATAAACCCCGTTATCAAGGCGAACACCAACAGATCGTTGCTTTTGCCGATGCACTCATTCTAGAGATGAATAAGCATGACAACATTGAGACTCCAACAGGGAAAAAGAGCCTGTTTAGAATCTATCGAGATACTCGATTTTCCAAAGATAAAACACCTTATAAGATTCATTTCAGTGGTCAATTGAAAAGGGCCACAAAACAGCTGAGGGGAGGATATTATTTCCATATTCAACCAGGTGGTTCTTTTATTGCAGGTGGGTTTTGGGCACCCAATAGCCCCGATCTAAAGCGAATCCGAGAGGATATTGCTTTTGATGACAAGCCTTTACGTAAAATCATCAGCGATCCCGTTTTTGTAAATACCTTCGGAAGTTTGAAAGGAGATCAGGTTAAAACGGCCCCTAAGGGTTTTTCAAAGGAACATCCGGCCATAGATCTGATCCGCAATAAACAATTCATTGTTACAAGAGAATTCACTGATAAGCAAGTTCAATCCAAGGATTTCCTATCCCAAGTGGTTACGTCCTTTTGTAATCTACGGCCATTCTTTGATTACATGAGTGAAGTGCTTACCACAGATGCTAATGGTTTGCCACTGGAATAAAGTGGTGCCAAATCAATCAGCGGCTTTACCTAGAAAAGATTGGAAGATAGAGTCGACCTTTCCCTCTAATTGACGTTGCTGTAACCACTCGTCGACATAAGCCTTCCAAATCAAATCCCGAGGCAACAGGTAGGCTTTCTCAAACTGATTGAACGTCTTACCGGGCATACAAGGACAAAGCAGGGAAGACTGTGCACTTTGTAAAAGCACTTCTTCTTCATCAGTGATCATTACGTCTGCTTGGCCTGCAATGATGGCTTCAAATATGGTAGTGTTTTCTGGATGGAGGATGAGCTCAGCCTCAGTAATATGTTGCTTGGCAAAAACTTCATTGGTTCCACCGGGATTAACGATGACCCTTACGCTGCTTTTGTTGATATCAGCGAGCGAATTGAATGTATCTTGGTCTTCGCATCTAGCTATGGGAGTTTTCCCACTAATGGTATAAGCGCGTGAAAATAAGCCCTGAGCTTGGCGGCTTAGTTTTTTGGAAATACCACTCATGCCAATATCATACTTCTTGGCCTTGAGGTCTCTCATAAGCGTGGGCCAGGAAGTAGGTACGAGTACTAACTTTACTCCCAAACTCTGGGCTAAATCTTTGGCTAGTTCTATATCAATTCCTTCATATCGGCCATCAGAAAGCAAATGACTATAAGGTTGGTAATCTCCTGTTGTGCCCACTCGAAGTTCACCCGATTGAATGACCTGATCAAGCAGGCTGTGTGCAGGGGTAGGACGATGACAAGCTGTCATCATCCAAAGCATGAATCCAATCTGCAGTATTCGTAGGGTGTATTTCATTAGTCTTCCTTTCTCAATATTTTACCTGCTGATAAATCTTTCCAATGGCCAGCCATGCGAACGATTCGACCATTGACGATGATATCATCGAAACCCTTAGCCAGTTGGTAGGGATTTTCGTAATTCGCTAAATCTTTGACCTGTGTTTCATCGAATACCAATACATCAGCCTTGTAGCCAGGGGCTAATTTCCCCCGCTTTTTAATCCCAATCGTTTTGGCTGGCAACTCAGTCATTTTGTGGATAGCCAATTCCAAGGGTAATAGCCCTTTCTCTCCCACATATCTCTGAATGATCTTAGCAAAGGAACCGTAGCCTCTCGGGTGACGCATTTTCGGTGATCCATCTGTAGAATACATGATTAAGGGACTGGCAATAAACTGCTCTTGTAGCGATTCGTCCATAATGAAGTAGGCGCCAGAAGCTCCATTGGGGCCAATTTCCATGAGAATATCAACATAGGACCTTCCAGTAGATTCAGCTACTTGGGCTAGTGTCTTACCGGCATAGGGGCCTGTTCCAAATAAAGTGGCTTCGGGCCCATTTCGTTGCTGTACTCTCTGATATAGGTAATCCCTCAAAGCTTTCCTTTTAGATTGTTTCGCCAAACGAAAGTCCGCATCCGTTTTGGCCCAGTCTGGGAACAGAATGCCAATTCCGGTATAACTAGCCATGTAAGGGTACACATCTGCGGATAGAAAGGTGCCATTTCCTTGAGCCTGGTCGATCAAGTCGAGTATTTCATGCGCTCGCTCTGGCCCCTTACCATATACCACTTTTAGGTGTGCGATATGGACTCGACAATGTGCTCCCTGCCGAATCAATTCCTCAATGGATCCTTCTAGGGCTTCATTGTCTTCATTACGCATATGACTCATGATTAGGCCTTGCTTTTCTCCGATTATTTTAGACAACTCGATCAGTTCTTCTTCTTCAGCAAAAAGACCAGGTACATATTCCAATCCGGTGCTCATGCCATAAAAGCCGGCATCCAAAGCATCCCCTAAAAGTCGGCCCATTTCCAGCTGTTGTTGTTCACTTGGGGCATCTTTATCTGGAATATTAGCCATTCTTCTCACAGTACCATGTCCCAATAGGTAAGCAATGTTTAATTGAAGGTCATACCGATCCATTTGGCTGAGCCATTGCGTTGGCCCCGGAATATGGATGTTGAAATAATTTGGGCTGGAGCCATCTTGCCCCAGCAATACGGTAGTGACGCCCATAGCCAGGAAGTTGGTC
>Ga0213840_1000566_pt1 | contig 49108 bp, 36 predicted proteins | sample SWPATP22_FD_160132 | JGI IMG/M metagenome (GOLD analysis project Ga0213840, IMG submission 160132) | Coastal seawater microbial communities from Marineland, Florida, United States - SWPA TP2 #2 | ecosystem: Environmental > Aquatic > Marine > Coastal | place: USA: Florida | collected 2016-08-14 | reverse complement strand
TCGGCCTGCCGCGCCTGCGGCGCGGCGCTGCGCCCGCGTGACCTGGTGCCGGTGCTGTCCTTTGTCCTGGCGCGCGGAGGCTGCCGCAGCTGCGGCGCGGCGATCCCGGCCTGGCATCTGTATCTCGAGATCGCCGCGCCGGGGCTGGCGGTTCTGGCGCTGCTGGCGGGCGGCGGTACGGCGCATGTCTGGCTGACGGCGCTGGTGTTGTGGCTGCTGCTGGCGCTGGCGGTCAGCGATCTGGTCTGGATGCGGCTGCCCGATGTGCTGACGCTGGCGCTGGCACTGGCGGCGCTGGTGCGGGCGGGGCTGGCCGGTCATACCGCGATGGCCGGTCTTGGCGCGCTGCTGGGGGTCGGCAGTTTCTGGATGATCCGCTGGGGGTATGCCCGGCTGCGCGGCCGCGAGGGGCTGGGGCTGGGCGACGTCAAGCTGATGGCGGGGATCGGTGCCTTTTGCGGTCCGGGGCTGTTGCCGCATGTGGTGCTGACGGGGGCGCTTCTGGGGGTGTTGGCGGTGCTGGTGGCGGCGGTCCGATCCGGGCAGGGGCCGGCGGGTGATGCCCGCCAGCCCTTTGGCGCGGCGCTGGCGGCGGCGGCGGCGCTGGTCTGGCTGTGGACTGCGGCGGGGCCGGCGGCAATCTGATCTCGCCAGAGCGCCTGCATTGCGCTAGCGTGTGGCCAGATCCATCCATCCTGACCTTGAAAAGATTGAGTTTCCCTTCATGTCCCTGCGATTTTCCGCTGCCCTTGCCGCTGCAGCGGTCCTGTGTCTGACCGCCGCGCCCATTCCGGCGCAGACGTCGGATGCGCCCTCTGACACTGCTACTCCTGTCGATCAGGATGCTGCCGATGCGCCGCAGGTGCGGCTGCCCGAAATGGCCGATATCGTCGCGGCCTATCAGGCCGGCGATTACGTGACCGCCCGCGAGGGGCTGTCGCAACTGGCGCCGGGCGGCACGCCGAATGCCAAGTATCGTTATGGCCGGATCCTGCAGGAAGGCCGCGGCGGTCCCCGCGATCCGGGGCAGGCGGTGCGCTGGCTGTCCGAGGCGGTGGAGGAGGATCATGTCGCTGCCGCCACCCTGCTGGCGCGGATGTACATGGCCGGCGAAGGGGTGGGCGAGGATCAGGCCCGCGCCGCCAACCTGTTGCAGCGCGCCGCCAGTCAGGGCGACGCCGAGGCGCAGTTCCTGCTGGGGGTCGGGTATCGTCTGGGCCGCGGCGTGCCGCGCAACGAGGAAACCGCCTTTACCTGGTTCCTGGCCGCCGCCAAACAGCAGCATGGCGAGGCGCAATACGCGCTCAGCCAGGCCTATGCCCAGGGTCTGGGCACCGACGAGGACGGCGCCCGGGCGCTGAAATGGATGGAGAGCGCAGCGGCGGCCGGGGTGCCGGCGGCGCAGTATTCCCTGGCGCTGAATCTGGATGCGGGTAATGGCGCGAACAGGAATCCGGCCCAGGCGCTGGCCTGGTTCCGCCGCGCCGCGGAGGCGGGTCATCCGCTGGCGCAACGGATGCTGGGCACCAAATACCTGCACGGCGACGGGGTGGCGCAGAACGGCGAGGAGGCGCTGCGCTGGCTGACGGCGGCGGCGGCGGCAGGCGACGCCGGGGCGATGTCCAACCTCGGCTTCGCCTATGCCACGGGCACCGGTGTGCCGGCCGATGATGCCACTGCGTTCGACTGGTATCAGCGGGCTGCCGACCGCAATTTGTCACGCGCGGTGCTGGTGGTCGCGGCGTTTCAGGAAGAAGGCCGCGGCACGCCGCAGGACCTGCGGCAGGCGGTGCGGGAGTACCGCCGTGCCCTGGGCATGGGGCCGGAAGTGGCCGAAGTGGCCGCCGCGCGGCTGGGTCTGCTGGCGGCACAGGGCCGGATCGACGACCTGATCGCCCCGCAGGAGGCCGCGCCCTGGGTTGCCGTGGCGGCGCAGGCCGGGGATGCAGAGGCGCTGAGCTGGCTGGAGACGCAGGCGGCGGCGGGGATCACACAGGCGCAGGGCCGGCTGGGCGATCTCTATCTGACGCTTGATGGCGGCGCGCGCGGCGCGCAGGCGGTGGCGTTGCTGCGGCAGGCCGCAGAGGCGGGCGACAGTTTTGCACAGTTCCGGATGGGACAGCTTTATTCCGAAGGCGGGCCGGTCGAACAGGATTACGTTCAGGCGCATGTCTGGTTCAACGTCGCCGCCACCCACGGGCTGAGCAATGCCGCCGAGATGCGCGAGGTGATCTCGCAGTTGATGACGCCGGAACAGGTGGCGCAGGCGCAGGCCGGCGCGCGGGCCTATTTCGAGGCCGGTGCGGAACAGGTGCCGGGAGCGCAGGACGGGACGGCATCGGAATGATCCTGAGGCAGCTCATTGGTCCGGCCTTGCTGTCGGCGCTGCTGGCGGGAACAGCGGTTTCGGCGCAGGACGGTGATCTCGGGGGCCTGCGCAGCCGGGCCGAGGCCGGTGACGCCGAGGCCCAGTACCAGCTGGCGCTGCGCTTCGATCAGGGGCAGGGGGTGCCACAGAACTTTGCCGCGGCCCGCCCCTGGCTGCTGCGGGCCGCCGAACAGGGACAGGCGGCGGCGCAGAACCTGCTGGGGCTGTATCACGTTCGCCGGCTGACCGGAGACCGCGCGGAGACGGACCAGGCGCAGGCGCTGCACTGGCTGCGGCAGGCGGCGCAAAGCGGTGTTCCGGACTACCTGTTCAACCTGGCGCGGGCGCTGGACACCCCGGTGGCGGGTGCGCCCGACCCGGCGGCGGCGGCGGCGCTGTATCAACGCGCCGCCGAGGCGGGCCACGTGGAGGCGGCGGTCAGCCTGGGGGTGCTGTATCAGGAAGGCATCGGCGTGGCGCAGGATTATGCAGCGGCGCGGGCGCTGTACGAGAGGGCGGGCGCCACGGGTCATCCAAGGGCGCTGAACAACCTGGGGCTGCTCTATGTGCGTGGCGACGGGGTGCCGCAGGATTACGCCGCCGCCGCCGACCTGTTCGAACAGGCGGCCCAGTCCGGGCTGGCCGAGGCGGTGCGCAACCTGGGCGTGCTTTATGAAAACGGTTTTGGCGTGGCGCAGGACGATGCCCGCGCCGCCGCGCTGTACCGGCAGGCCGCCGGGCTGGTGCGCCCCGACAGCGCCGCCGCGCTGAGCTATGGCTTTGATCCCCGGCTGAGCCGGCCCGCCGCCGACGATCCGGGCTGGCGCGCCGATACCCTGCGGGCGGCCCGTGCCGGCGACCCGCTGGCGCAGTATCTGGCTGGCGGGCTGGCGCTGCGGGAAGGTGGTGCGCGGGATGCGGCCACCTGGTTCGCCCGCGCGGCGCGAAAGGGGCTGCGCGGTGCCATGACCAACCTGGGGCTGATGTACGTCAAGGGCGAGGGCGTGCCACAGGATTACCTGCTGGGCTACATGTGGCTGAGCCTCGCGGTGTCGGCTGGCGATCCCGAGGCACGGGTGGCGGCAGAATTGCTGCTGCCCCGGCTGACGCCCGGCCAGCTGGCCGAGGCCCAGACCCGGGCCGAGGCGAAATGGGCGGCAATCGAGCGCTGAACGCGCCGGAAAGTGGCTATTGTTGCCGTTACGGCATGTAATTGGCGGATCTTGCCGGCCCGGGGCAACATCACTGCCGTAAAGTTGCCAAAATAATGTGATTTTTGAAATGAAATCTGTATAGTGCCGACCAAGTGGCCGTCTTTGTGCGGGCGTGCTGCGGTTTTACGGGAGATGCATTCGCTTCAGGGAGTTACATTCGAATGTTTGAAAATTTTCGGCGCGGGATGAGGGCTTTGATTGCTGGCCCGATCATGATCGCGTCGCTTGCCTTGGCTCTTGTTCTGGGGGGCATGGCGCCGGTGGCGGCGGCAGAGCCCGTGCCCCAGCACAACACCAACGCCTTCTGGTTCGAGAACTGGGGCGATCTGAGCAATGCGGAGCTGCGCATCCGGATGCCCAATGGCGAGATCACCAATGTTCAGGCCGGGGCCGGCACCCCGGTGTTCCAGCTGTCCGGACAGGGCATCCTGGACGGGGTCTATACCTATGAACTGACGGCGGCGACCAGCGAAAAGGCCGAGGTCGTCAACCAGATCGACAATGGCCGGGGCAGCGATGCTTCGGGATCGGCTTTCAAACCCTTTTACAAGACCGGCTCCTTTCAGGTGTCGCGCGGCGTGATCGTCACGCCCGAGACGCTGAACGAAGACGGCGATCAATGAACTCACGGAACACTACAGGGAAAGAGTATATCATGATGAGAAAAACCCACACCCGCCTGGCCATGCTGGGCCTGACCACCGCGCTGACCGGATTTGTCGCCCAGGGCGCCAGCGCTGCGCAGGTCTTTACCACCGACCTGATCGTGCAGGGCAGCACCTGTACCGGCTTCGACTGTACCTCCAGCGAAAGCTTTGGCTTTGACACGCTGCGGTTGAAGGAAAATAACCTGCGGATCCATTTCCAGGACACCTCCAACTCCGGCAGCTTCCCGACTCGGGACTGGCGCATCGTCGCCAACGACTCTGGCAATGGCGGGGCCGAATACCTGGCGATCGAGGATGCGGATGCCGGGAACCAGCCGTTCCGCGTCGATGCCGGCGCCGGCGCCAACGCGCTGCGGATCAATTCCAGCGGCAATATCGGGATCGGTACCGCCAGCCCGGTTGTCGAGCTGCATGTCGCCGATGGCGACAGTCCGACCCTGCGGCTGGAACAGAACGGCTCGGCCGGCTTTACCGCCCAGACCTTTGACATCGCCGCGAACGAAACCAACTTCTTTGTCCGCGACGTGACCAACGGCAGCGAATTGCCGTTCAAGATCAAACCGGGCGCGGACGACAACGCGCTGTTTGTCGCCGCCAGCAATAACATCGGACTTAACACGGATAGTCCGACTGCCCCGTTGCACGTGCGCCACACGGCGGCTCTGGATGGTGCGTCTCCGCATATCTATATTCAGAACACCAACTCGACCCGTTCCAATCGCACCGCGCTGATGATGAGCAACAAGGGTGGATCGCAGATCATCCTTGAAGACAACGAAAACGCGCTGCAGTGGAAAATGGCGCATCGCAACGCCGGCAATCAGGAGTTCTTCATCCTGGATGAGGACAACGCGGATGGGGTCGAATTCACGCTGGACCGGTCGGGCAACCTGACCATCACCGGCAATCTGACGACCGGCGGCTCTGGCGCTTGTAACGCGGGTTGCGACCGCGTTTTCGATGCCAGTTACGAGATGCCGACCATCGAAGAACACGCGGCCTATATGTGGGATAACCAGCATCTTCCGGCGGTTGGCGCGACCATTGAGGGTGAGCCGATGAACCTGACCCACAAGGTTGGCGGCATGCTGAATGAGCTGGAAAAAGCGCATATCTATATCGAGCAGTTGAATGATCGCATTGCATTGCTTGAGACACAGCTGCAGGCGCAGAACTAAATAATTCGAACGGCGGGCCCGGTGCCCGCCGTTCTTCGTTTCGGTCCGCTGGCAGGCCGGGGTGTCCTGCCGGTTCTAAATGTGGCAGGCAGACGGGTGCTTCGGCACAGAGACTTTTCACGTTCAAAGATGAACCAATGCGCGATTTCGACCCGGCCGCTCCGCTGATTTTCATTCATGTCCCCAAGACGGCAGGTCAATCGGTCAAGAGGATTTTCACTGACTGGTACCTGGATCGCATTCACTTTCATTATTTTGATGAAAGCATGGGTCGGATGCCGGAACGGATCGATCTGGCCAGCGAGGGCAATCGGCGGGCTCCGCCCGTGCTTTATGGCCACTTCAACAGGTTACGCGGTTTTGGTGTCGAGCAATATTATCCCGAAGTCCGCCAGTTCGTGACCATTCTGCGGGATCCCTTTGATATGCATGTGTCGCGTTATCATTACACCCGGCGTGAAGTGCACAAGTGGAAGCTGGGTTCCGATATCGGCGATGCCGGTTTGGCCGAACATCTGGAACAAGGTCACTTGAACATGCTGGAGCATTTTCCGCGACCTGTTACCACCGACAATTTCAAGGACATAATTGAAGAATATTTTGTTGAGATCGGGTGCTTTGAAGATCTGCGGAACAGCCTGGAGCGGATAGCGGCGCGACTGGGACATGCACCTGGGTCTTTTGAGTTGCCTCATCTCAATGCGTCCAAAGAGATGGCTGTGATACCGCCGGGAGCCAGGGAGCGGTTTCGCGACCGTTGGCCATTGGAGTTCGAAGTGTATGATTATGTGAAACAACTCTCCGACCGGTGCCGATTGGCAGAAACCTTTGTGGGGCAAACCGAGGCCTGAACGGGCGGTTGCTCGCTGGGGCTGCATGCCTGTACAGGACAATATCAATGCAGAAACTGTCATTCATCCAGCCGCATCTTGAGAAACGCTTCCTGCTGGCGCTGCTGATCGTGGCGGGGCTGGCCTATGTGTTCTGGACCAGCTCGCGCTATCCCGCGCTGGATGAAAAGGCGATGATGTCGGGGGCGATCCAGCTGGAGGATTCGCTGAGCTTCGAGGCCAAGATCGCGCTGACCGCCGATATGTCGCTGGCGGAACGGGTGTTCTATTCGACCCTGAACTGGGTCAATACCAACAAGAAGGGCATGACATTCGGCGTGCTTTTTGCCGCCGCTTTTCTGACCGCGGTGCCGTTCCTGCGGCGGCGCAGTTTTTCGGGGCGGTTTGCCAATTCGGCGCTGGGGCTGGTGCTGGGGGCGCCATTGGGGGTCTGCGTCAACTGCGCCGCGCCGATTGCGCGCGGCATGTTTTCCGGCGGGCTCAGGGCCGAAACCACACTGTCGGCGATGATGGCCTCGCCGACGCTGAACGTGGTGGTGCTGACCATGCTGTTCAGCCTGCTGCCGGTCTATATGGCGGTGACCAAGGTGGCGCTCAGCCTGCTGCTGATCCTGGTGCTGGTGCCGCTGATCTGCCGGACCCTGCCGCGCGAGGCGCTGGTGGCCGCCCCCGAGCAGCAGGCGCAGACGCCGTGGAGCGCGGCTGAACTGCAGGGGGACGAAGGTGGCGAAAGCATCGGAGCGGCGATGCTGGCGACGGGGCGGCTGTTTTTGGCCAACCTGTGGTACATCGTGCGGATGACCGTGCCGCTGATGCTGCTGGCGGGGTTCCTGGGGGCGCTGGTGGCGACGCTGCTGCCGGGCGACGCGGTGCTGGGGCTGACGTTCGGCCTGCTGGCGCTGCTGGTGGTGGCCGCAGTGGGGGTTTTCCTGCCGGTGCCGATCGCCTTTGACGTGGTGGCCGCCGGTGCGCTGATGACCGCCGGGCTGGAGCCGGGATTTGTCATGGCGCTGGTGTTCACGCTGGGGTCGTTCAGTGTCTATTCCTTCTTTATCGTGGCACAGACCATCGCGCTGCGCGCCGCGCTGCTGCTGGCGCTGGCGGTGGCCGGGCTGGGGGTGATCGCCGGTCTGGGCGCGCAGCGCTACCACCACTGGCAAAGCGACCGCGCGCTGGAGTTGCTGCTGAGCGTCGAGCAGCTGCTGTTCCGCCCGGCCCACGCCACGACGATCGAAGGCCCGGTGATCCGCAGCGATGATGCCGACCGGATCACCCTGACCGCGCAGCCCCACGCGCCGCCCTCGGGAGAGGGCGACACCCCGTTCCGGCGCCGCGAGGCGCGCGGGCTGGGGATCGACAAGCCGCTGGAATTCACCATGCGCGACATGTGGCCGCCATTCTGGGAGGGCCGCAGCCTGAGCTCCGGCGACATCGACCGCGACGGTGATCTGGATCTGGTCGTCGCCTCGACCGAGCGCGGGCTCTATGTCTATCGCAACGATGGCCAGGGCCGGTTTGCGGCCGATCCGCCCGTATCAGAGCCATTGGCGGGCCTGCCCGTGTTCAACGCCGCGCTCAACGATCTGAACCGCGACGGCTGGCCGGATCTGTTCCTGGCCAGCTATCTGCAGGGCAACTACGTGCTGTGGAACCGCGAGGGCGTGTTCGACCCGGCCCCACAGCCGGTGCCCAACCGGGACAATGCGGTGCTTAGCCTGGCGCTGGCCTTTGACGATGTGAACGGCGACGGGTTCCTCGATGCCGCGCTCGGCAATTGGGCGGCGGGCTGGTATCGGCGGGTGCCGGGCGAGGAATCGCGCAACCGGCTGTTGCTGAGTAAGGGCGCGCCGCTGGACGGGTCGGTCTTTGCCGATCTACCGGGCATTCCGGGCGAAACCCTGTCGGTGCTGTTCAGCGATCTCGATCTGGACGGCGCCGCCGACCTGGTGATCGGCAATGATTTCGAGATCCCGGACTATTTCTATGTCGGAGACGGGCAGGGCAATCTGCGCGCCATCACCCATGGCGACGGGCTGATCCCGCATACGACCACCACCACGATGGCGGTGAAATCCGCCGACCTGTTCAACGACGGGGTGCCCGAGGTCTATCTGGCCCAGATCGCGGGGCGGTCGTCGGGGGTGTCGGAGACGCTGAAGATGCAACCGCTGGAGCGCTATTGCGACACCATCGCCGATGCCGGTGACAAGATGGCCTGTGAAACCAACATGGCAATCAAGCGCTGGTACAAGGCGGGCAACAATTTCGACCCGACCTATGCCGGGCGCTGTGCCGATCTGAGCGGACGATACGGCGCGGAATGCAAGGCGATGCTGGTCAAGGATCTGGCGATCCAGCGCCGCGATCCGGCCCTGTGCAAGCTGATCGCCGCCGATCAGGTGATTCCGCGCGCCTATTGCGATATCCATTTCGCGCCGCCCCGCACCATCAGGGCGGCGGAATCGCAGGCCGCGATCCCGCAGATCCTACGATCGAACGTCTTGCTGGAACGCGATGACCCCGCCGGGCCCTTTACCGACACCGCCGGGCCGCGCGGGCTCGAGATCGGCGGCTGGAGCTGGGACACCAAGATCGCCGATTTCGACAACGACGGCTGGCTCGACGTCTATGTGGTCAACGGCACCTGGGTTCCCAACGAGGTCAGCCCGTCGAACCTGTTCTTCCACAACGATGGCCAGGGCGGCTTGGTGGAAATGTCGGGTCCCTTCGGGCTTGAGGATTACCTGATGACCGCCGCCGCCACCGTGTTCGACATCGACAATGACGGCGATCTGGATCTGGTGACCCATACGGTCAACGGCCCGCTGGCGGCTTTTGTGAACACGGCCGCCAACGGCGCCACGGCCAAATCGATCACCGTCTCGCTGGAGGATATGGCCGGCAACCGCGATGGCATCGGCGCGCGGCTGACGATCACCTACGCGGGCGGCCGGACCCAGACCCGCGAGGTGCAGTCCGGCGGCGGGTTCATGTCCTTTGACGCGCCGCGGGTGCATTTCGGGCTGGGACAGGCGGACAGCATCGACAGCCTTGAAATCGCCTGGCGCACCGGCCCGCCGACCCGGATCGATGGGCCGATTGCCGCAGGAATACACTACCATGTGCGCCGGAAGGCCGAATAACGCCGCCGTGTCTTGTTCCCCGCCCGCCAGCAATGGCATAGTTTGATCCAAGGGGCCTGCCGCCGGAGATTTCGGGTGTGCCCAAAACTGTTTATCCGCCTGGGAGGGATCATGTCCCGCAAATATCTGATGGTTGGCATGAGCCACATCCAATGCCTGAAAGCGGCGCTGCGCGAAGACGAGGCCGCGCAGGTCGAGATCATCAATCTCAAGCAGAACAAGGACCTGTGGTCACGCCAGACCGCCCAGATCAAGACCGGCCGGTTCAAAACCCGGGACCCGGACGTGGTCTGTATCTGTATCGGCGGCAATGAACACAACCAGCTGGGCCTGCTGGACCACCCCGAGCCAATCGCGGTGGGCAGCGCCGAGCTGGGCCTTGCGCCGGGGGCCGACGATACCGCGCCGCGCCAGCTGATCCCGCGCGCGGTGATGCGCGATGCGATGAAGGCGATGATGCACAAGCACGACCAGATGACCGCGCAGCTGCATGTGGATTTCCCCAACGCCCGTTTTATTCACCTCAGTTCGCCGCCGCCGATCGCCGAGGGCGATCACGTGCTGAAAAATCTTGGCATCTTCAAGGACAAGTTGCACAACGGCATCGGGCCTGTCACGCTGCGCAAGACGCTGTATGACCTTCAGGTCGACCTGACCCGGGAACAGGCCGAGGCGCTGGGGGCCGAGTTCCTGCCCGCCGCTCCCGGCGCGCTGACCGAGGACGGATTTCTGAAGGACGGGTTTTACAACAACGACCCCTCGCATGGGAACGCTGCCTATGGCCGGCTGATGCTGGACCGGATTTTCGAAAGGGAAACCGTATGACCGAGACCCCACGCCACCCCTACGCGGGGCTGCCCGACTGCCGGTTCTGGAAAAACGAGGCTGGGCTTGAATATCCCGAACTGTTCGACCCGGTCACCGATGTGCCCTTTCACCTGACCCGCGAGGACAAGGTGGTCACCGCCGGCAGCTGTTTTGCCCAGACCGTGGCGAAATTCCTGACCGGGTCGGGGTTCAACCATTACATCAGCGAAAAACCGCATCCGCTGATCCCGCCCAAGGTGGCCGAGGCGCATCACTACGGGCTGTTCTCGGCGCGGTATGGCAATGTCTATACCTGCCGCCAGCTGAAACAGCTGCTGCTGCGGGCCTACGGCGAATTCGAACCGCTGACCACCTGCTGGCCGGGCCCCGATGAGGGCACCTATGTCGATCCGTTCCGCCCGCAGATGCAGCCCGGCGGCTATGCCAGCCCCGAGGAGCTGGCCGCCGACCAGGAACAGCACCTGGCGGCCGTGCGCCACATGGTCGAGGAGATGGATTATTTCATCTTCACCCTCGGCATGACCGAGGCCTGGGTCGACAACCGCGACGGCGCCGTCTTTCCGCTGGCACCCGGCGTGGCGGGCGGCATCTATGACCCCTCGGTCGTCGAGTTCAAGAATTTCGACGAGGCCGAGACCGCGCAGGACCTGATCGACGCGCTGACTTTCATCCGCTCGAAGAACCCGGATGTGAAATTCATCCTGACAGTGTCGCCGGTGTCGGTGAACGCCACCTTCGAGGATCGCCACATCTATGCCTCGACCGTCTGGACCAAGTCGGTGCTGCGGGTGGCGGCCGAAAAGGCCAGGAACACGCTGGACGATTGCTGTTATTTCCCCAGCTACGAGGTGATCATCAGCCCGCATCTGCGCGGAAAGTATTACGCGCCCGACCGCCGGGTCGTAACGCCCAAGGGGGTGAACCACGTGATGCGGCTGTTCTTCAAGCATTTTGCCGGGGTCGACATGGGGGCGCAGCCCAAGCCCAAGAAGGTCAGGAAACAGCACAAGCCCGATGCGCATCTGCGTGCGGTCTCCAAGAAACTCGAGGTGCTGTGCGACGAGGAAAGCATCACCAACGCCTGATCCTTTCCGCCGTCCCCGCTGTCCACGATCGGGTTTTGCGACTTTATGAACCGTACCGTCATCCTGCATTACCACCTGTTCAAGAATGCGGGCACGTCGCTGGACCAGGTTCTGAAGCAGAACTTCGGCGACCGCTGGGTCACGGCCGAATTTCCCACCAGCCCGCCCGACAACAGCGCGGCGGTGGCCGACTGGATCCGCGCCAACCCGCGGGCGGTGGCGTTTTCCACCCATACCGCGATGGGGCCGGTACCGCAGATCGAGGGCGTCGATCTGGTCACCGTGATGCTGTTGCGCGATCCGGTGGAGCGGGTGCGCTCCGCCTATCGGTTCGAACGCCGCCAGCAGGCGGATACATGGGGCGCGGAACTGGCCAAGCAGCACGATCTGCGCGGCTATGTCACCACGCGGCTGGCGCGCTCCGGAGACCGCCAGTGCCGCAACTTCCAGACCCACCGGCTGGCCAGCCTGCTGCCCGGACCGGAGCCGGAGCTGGACCGGGCGCTGCGGGCGCTCGACCTGCTGAGCGTGGTCGGGCTGGTCGAGGACTTCGACGGCACGCTGCGCCGCCTCGCGGCGGCGCTGGCCCACAGCTACCCCGATTTCACCCCCCGCTCGGTGCGGGCCAATACCTCGACCACGCGGGTGCCGCCGCCGATCGGCCCGCGCGTGCGCAGGTTGCTGGAGGCGGCCAACACCGATGACCGCGCGGTGCTGCAGGCGGCAAGGGACATGGACGCGGAGCTGTTATGAGCGCGCCCGAACTGATCCTGCACATCGGGCGTCATAAATCCGGCACCAGTTCGCTGCAGCATTTCCTGGGTGGCGCGCGCGACCACCTGAGCGGGCAGGGGGTATTGTATCCGCACGCGGGCTGCCCCAACCGCATCGCCCATCACGCCATTGCCGCACAGTGCCATTCCGGGCAGTCCGACGGGGCGGGGCTGGCGGATATCGCCGCTGCCATTCGTGGCGAATTAGAGCCGCATCACACCCGGATCCTGCTGTCCAGCGAGGCCTTCCAGAACCTGACCGACCTGACCCGGCTGCGGGATTTCGCCGATGCGCTTGATGTGGGCCGCATCCGGGTGCTGTGCTATCTGCGCGAGCATCTGGATTACGCGGTTTCGGGGTATCGGCAGATGATCCAGAATCAGCCCCGGTTCGTGCCGTTCCGCAAATTCGTGCAGGGCCTGGGCGACCTGGCCCCCTTTGCCGCGCGCTGGCGCGGTTTCGGCGATCTGGAGCTGTGCTGGTACGACCGGTCGCGGCTGAAGGACGGCGACATCATCGCCGATGTCTGCGCCCGGCTGGACATTGCCCCCGGCGCGGTCCCGCAGGGCGACATGAACCCTTCGATCGGGGGCAACCTGCTGGTCTACAAGCTGGCCGCCAACAAGCTGGAGATGCCGGCGCTGGATTACGCGGCCCTGCGCGATCTGGCCGGCACCCATGCAGCCTTCCGCCGTGCCTTTTACATCGCCGATGAAGACGCCGCGCGGCTGCGCGCGCGCAGCGCCTACAATGCGTCTCTGGTCTGTCTGCTGGGGCCGCTGCCGGCGCTGAAATCCTGGGCCGGCAACCCGGTGCTGCCGGAGATGGACAGGCTGCAGGCTGATCTGGAGCGGATCCGGGCCGCCGCCCCCGGTCAGGCCCTGCCGCCCCGTCTGGCCAGGGTCATGGCGCGCGCCGCGCCCTGGCTCAGCCTGGCCCCCGCCCCACGCAAGGAGCCGTTGCAATGACACGTCGTTTCCTGATCGTCTCGCCCGCCCGGTCGGGCAGCACCGCGCTGCGGCTGGCAATCAATGTCCAGGCCGGGGCGCTGTGCCACGGCGAGATCCTCGGCAAGAACCGGATCCTGGGCCTGTCCAACAAGGTCGGCAAGCTGAGCCAGATCCCCGGCCTGACCCCCCAGATGCGCCAGGACGACCCCGATGGGTTCCTGCGGCTGATGCTGGCGCAGCCGGATGTTCCGTGCCAGGGGTTCAAGGCGCTTTATTCGCATTTCTACCTGGAACAGAACGCCTATCTGCTGAACCGGGTGCTGGCAGACGATCCGGCGGTGGTGGTCCTGTGGCGCCGTGATCTGGTGCGACGGTTCCGGTCCGAATGCCTGCTGCGGGTGGAAAAGGAGCTCTGGCGGCCAAAGCGGTTTTCCCGTGTCAGCCCCGAGGAGGTCATTGCCGACGCCCGGGTGCAGATGGCCATGGTCGCGGGAATTCACGCGATGCTGCGCGGCCACGGGGTGCGCCGGGTCATGGACCTGGATTTCGAGGATCTGGTGGCAGGTCCGGAGGCCACCGGGCGGGTGCTTGATTTTCTCGGGCTGGACGCGTCCCGGACCCGGCTGGTCAAGGACAGGCGCACCCGCCGCAACGAGGCCAGCGGTCCGTCGGTCGGGATCCCGCCGGTGTTCGATGCCGCCGAACTGGACCATTTGCGCGACGTCAGCCTGGAACGCGCGCTGTCAGAGGGCGGCACCGGGGGCGGATGGTGGAATGCGGGGTCTCAGCCCGGCCAGTTCTCGCCGTAATAGCCGGTCTCGGCCGGGGTGGGCCCGCCCGGTTGGCGCGACCACGAGGTGTCTTCGGAGATCACCCGCGCCGGGTTGCCGCCGGCGATACAGCGCGGCGGCACCTCTCGCGTGACGATGGCGCCCGCCGCCACCACCGCGCCGTCGCCCACCGTCAGGTCCGGCATCAGCACCGTGCGCCGCCCGACCCAGACGTGATCGCCGATCCGCGTGCGGCGGCGGTGGGTATTCTTTACCTGCCCGGTCTTCAGATCGACGATCCCGTGCTGATCGTTGGACTGCACGATGATCTCGTCCGACCACAGGTTGTCGCGCCCGATGACGATGTCGGCATTGTCGGCAACGATGCGGGCGCCGTTGATCGTGGTCTTTTCGCCGATCCGCACGCTGGCATCGCGCCACACGCGGAAATCGGCCACCATCGGGCCGCGTCCGGCCAGTTCGATCTCACCGCTGCCGGGGCCCATCAGGACGGAAATTTTGCCGCGAAACTCCGGGTCGGGGATCGAGATCCGGTAATTGCGCCGGGGCAGATCGGCACGGCCATGCACCGCGAACCGCAGCCGTTTCAGAACCGCCTCGCTGCACTGCACCACGCAGTTCTCGAACGGGGTCGGGCCACTCACCAGATCGGCGATGTCGAAGTCCATGGGCAGCTGTCCTTTCTCTGCCGCGCCTGTTCGGTGCGGTTCCGGCAGTTTGGCAAATCCGGCGCCGGGCAACCAGTTGCCAAAACTTCGTCCTGCCACTGCCCGCGCCCGCAAAACCTCTCTTCCGAGCGTCATTTCCTCTCGGAAAGGCAAAAAACGGGCAACATGCGCCAAAAAAGCGCGGCTTTCCCGTTGCGGCTGGCACCTACAAAAAATACTGAGTTTGATACGGATCGGGTCCATAGCATTCCACCGGGGGCCCGGTGAGTAACCCGACAAAAAACGGACCCGGGAGAGGCCGCACCATGAAAAAATTTGTTCTGATCGGAGCGCCGCGCACCGGTTCAACCCTTCTGGTCCAGCTTCTGAACTCCTCACCGGCGGTCAAATGCCACTACGAGCTGTACAACCAGAACGAACTGAATATCGACGGCGTCGACCGCAGCGCGGAAATCGCCGAACGCAACACCAACCCGTCGGCGTTTCTCGACAAGATTGTCGGAGAAACCAACTCCAGGGCCGAAACGGTCGGGTTCAAGATCTTTGACGGGCACAACGAAGATCTGTTGCAGGAGTTGATCCGGCGCGACGACTGGAAAAAGGTTGTGCTGAACCGGCGCAATTTCCTGTCGATCTACTCCTCGCGGCTGATCTCGCAGAAAAAAGAGCTGTGGTCAGCCCCGACCGAGGACGGCAAGCGCAGTTCGGTCGCGGAAACCAGCGCCAAGCCAACCTGGAACGAGACCGTCGAATTCGAGGAAAAGCAGTTCTGGAACCTCTATAACCGTCACATCGGGTTCTATGGCCGCGTGGTCGAAGCGCTGAACGCCGCCGGGCAGCATTTCGAATATCTCGAATATGGCGACCTGCTGAACGAAGGTCTTGTACGACGGCTGTTCTCCTATCTGGGCGTCGCACAGCCCGACCAGCTGCAAACCAGCCTGCGGCGCAACAATACATCGCATATCCTGTCGCGCTTTGATAACAAGGACGACGTGCGCGAATTTCTCAAACGGATCAACCGGCTGGACTGGGTCACCGAAAGCGATGCCGGTTGGGATCTGCAGCAGGGCTGATCCCGATCTGGGCCGGCGCGCGGATAACAGGAACGGCTTGTGATGAAACCTGACTGCCTGCTGCATATCGGTGTCCCAAAGACGGGATCGACTTCGATCCAGGTCAGCCTGAAACAGGGCAGCGGCATTCTCGCCCAGGCGGGGGTTCTGTATCCGGCGCTGGAGCGTAATCACCGGTTTCTGGTCTCGGCCTTCATGACCGATCCCGACAGTTTCGATTACAATCGCATGGCCGGACGCAGCGGGGCTGCCACGGTGACGCATAATACCGGGATGCTGGCCGAGCTGGAGACCGAGATTGCCGCGGCGGGACCACGGCTAGTGATCCTGAGCGCCGAACATTCGGTACTGCTGGACGCCAATGAGATCGCGGCGCTGAAACGCTGGCTCGACACGCGGTTCGCCGCCCTGCGGGTGCTGGTCTATGTCCGTGATCCGGTGCAGCAGGCGCTGAGCATGATCCAGGAGCAGGTCAAGAACGGCGCCGCCCGGCTGGCCGACTGCCTCGCCGATCCCCCCACCAGCCATTACAAGAGCCTGATTGACCGCTGGAGCGGGGTTTTTGGTTCCGATGCGGTCAGTGTTTGCGCCTATACCGGCGATCTTCCGGGCAAGCCGGACGTCGTCGGCGATTTCCTGTCCCGGGCCGGGCTGGGGGGCCTAGTGGAACAGATCCCTTCTGTCCGGCAGAACGATTCCCTGTCCGGTGCGGGGCTTCTGCTGGCCGATGCGTTGAGTGAATTTGCTCCGAAATTTTCACGCAACCGGCTGCTGCAGCGCAAGCTGCCACAGGTTGAGGGGCCGAAGTATGTCTTTCCCGGCGAAACCCTCGACCGGATTGTGGAAAAGACCCGTCCCATGCGGGAGTACCTGGAGACCGCCCATGGCCTCCGGTTCGCCGATATCGACACCAGTGTCTCGCCACCGGCCCCCGAAACCTATTTCCAGCCCGAGACGATCCGCTCTCTTGCCCTGTTGTTCGACGATCTGGCCAACGTTGCCATCCAGGCCAAGAAAAAGCGCAGAGATTCCTGACCTTCCGCTTAATCTTCCGCTGCCGGCCTCCCCTGCGAAAGTTCGATACCCATGTATGACACCTGTTTCCTTCATTGCGGTCACGCCAAGACCGGGTCGACCTCAATCCAGAACACGCTGGCGGTCAACCGCGACCTGATCGCGGAACAGAGCGGGCTGACCTACCCCGAGGCGCTGGACCGGACCGGGGGCAACCACATCGCCTTTGTCGGGCGGCCCTATGTGGACGCCCCGCGCAGCCTGATGACCGCGCCACGCATCGAGGGGGCGCTGAACACCTATTTCGCCGAGCATCCCGGGGACGGCGGCAACATCGCCTTCTCCTCGGAATCGGTGTCGTCGCTGAAACCGGATGAGCTGGTGCGTCTGCGCGATGACCTTCTGGGCGGCTGCCGGCAGGTGAAACTGGTGATCTATTGCCGCCATCCGCTGTCCTTTGCCCCCAGCTTTGCCCAGACCCAGATCAAGAACGGCAAGCGCAGCCTGGCAGATTGCTGCGCGGCACCCCGCTTTGTGCAGTACAGCAAGGTGTTGCCGCGGTATGAAAAGGTGTTCGGCCGCGACGATGTCATCGTCCGCGACAGTTCCCGCACCGCCCTGAACGGGGGCGACATCGTCCGCGATTTCCTGGAGCTGGCCACCGGCAAGCCCGATATCGCCGACGACCCCGATTTCAAGCCGGTGCAGGCCAACACCAGCCTGTCGATGACCGCCACCGTGGTCACCGATTACATGCACCGGACCTGGCCCGGGCTGGGGCTGAAGAACAATCGGGTCAAGGCCTTTGCCGCGCAGTTCGGCGGCGACCGGTTCTGCCTGCCGCTGGCCGCCCGCACCCTGATCGAGGCGGAGATGGACCGCGATCTGGCCTATGTGGCGGAAACCTACGGTGTTGGCCTGCGCCTGGACGGTGAGCCGCCCTTTGCCGATGTCGATTACGCCGCGCTGCTGACGCCTGAGATCCGCGCCCAGGCTGCTGAACTGGCCGCTGAATTCGGCGCGGCCTGAGCGGAACCTGTCATAGCGCGTCGCGCAGGGGCCGGAACGCGGCGACTATTTCCGGCGTGCAGATTTCCTCGATGAAACGGAAGCAGCCGTCGATGTCTTCCCTGCCCACCTGATCCGCAGGCATTTGCCGCGCGATGCTGTCGGGTTGCAGCGGGCCACCGGCAAGGGTGATCTCCTGCCCGGCATATTTTCGAAACGCCGCGCGGACCTGCGGTTCGTAACGCTCGGCGATGATGGCCCGGGTCTCGGCGGTGTTGAACCGGGCGCTTTCCTCGTTCCAGCCCTGCTTGCGGCCATAGCGGTTGATCGCATTGCGCAGGGCGTCCCGGGGTTTGCGGTCCAGCGGCACGCCTGTCTTCAAGAGCAGCCGCGAAAAGTTATGGAACAGGCCCATCGTCTTGATCCCGATGCGCGGGTTGCGCTGCTGTGGCAAATCGCTGAAATCGATCCCCCGCAGCCCCAGCTGGGCGGCGAAATCGGCCATCAACCCGCCGTCGGGGGTGGTGCGGGCGACCTCGAATGGCCGCAGGATGATCGCATCCTCGCCAAAGGCACCGGCCCATTTGTCCAGCACCGGCAGGATCCGGGCAACCGGTCGCCGCGCGCCAGGATCACGAACAAAATCGAGATAGCACCCCGCGTTGTCGCGCGGGGTCAGGTTGCGAAATGACTGGGCATAGGAGCTTTCCAGCCAATCCGCCGGGGCCCGGCCGTAAAACAGGATCCGGGTGTCGAAACCGCGCAGCGCCTCGGCAACCTGGGCGATCGAATCCTCGCCGAATCGCGAGAACAATTCGCTGGACAGCACCGCCGTCGTTTCGGGTGCGGAGGCGATCTCGGCTGCGGCATCCGCCCAAGATCCCCGGTCGGGCTCAAAAAACCTGGGGTTCTGGAATTGCCATGCCAGGTTGATGTTTTGCCGGGGCCAGCTGCGCCCGGTGCGACAGAACCTGAGCGAGAACCGCGCCGCCAGATCATCCTGCCGTTCGGCGAGGAATTTCTGCATCGTCGATGTCCCGCTCTTGTGCGGCCCGATGTGGAGGTAAACGGATTTCAAGGAAAGCCTTCCGTTCCGCGCCGGCCTGGCGCAGAGCCCTGCGAGTTGCCCCGCACGGGCAGGGTCAGATCCGTCGCACCGGAACCCTGGCGAGCTGGGGCGACGGATCTGCTGGCGGATCGGATCAGGCGTCGCCGCCTGCGTCGCTGCCGGTGTCTTTTGCCGATTGCGCCAGCCGGCCGGCGCGCCGCAGAAGCCGCTTGAAGGCTTCCTGGTCGTTGACCTTCCAGCTGCCATCAGGATTGCGGCTGCCTTCCATCACGGCCAGTTCCTTGAAAATTCCCAGCACCAGTTCGTCGGACATGAATAAACCCTTGTTCTGTATTTTTCTATTCGTCTGGCGGGGCTACGGCCCCGGCAGCATCATCGCTAGACAATACCGGCAACCGCCGCAAGAAAATCCCGCGCGATGACCGGCCTGGGACAGCTATGCCCCGCCCACAAACGCGTCGAAACAGCGCCGCTGCCAACCTTGAATATGGGTGCGCAGGTCAGCGGCCTGACCGCCGCCCGGCAGGCCGGGCAGATCCTCGGCGAAATACTGGGCAGGCTGGTTCTGATCGACAAACCCGGCGCGGGCCGCCTGCCAGGCCGGCGCCATCTGCGGCAACGCCGCCAGACCCCGCTCCAGCCCGGCAAACAGCTGTTCGGGCCAGTAATCGCTCACCACGATGGGATCGAACCCGTATCCGGTGACCTCGCGGTGGTGGAACGTGTCCTTCAGCACCACCGCCGGCACCGCATAGTTCATCGCCTCCCAGCACAGGCCCGAGGATTTGTATTTGTAGACCCCCGGATCATAGCCCAGAAGCGCGATATGGCCCTGTTGCCAGACCTGTTCGTAATCGGCATCGCTCAGCCGGCCATTGTGGATGATGAAACGGGGATCGCCCTGGGCGGCGCTCTCGAGCGCCTGGCGCATCTCTGTGAAATGCCCAATCACCCCGCCCGACACCTGCACCGTGGCGCGAAAATCACGGGGGCTGTTGCGCAGCCGCGTGATGATCGCGGGCAGGTGGTGAAAGCCCTTGTCGAATTTAGCATCGCCCATATAGAGCACGATATTAGGCACCGCGCCGTCGGGTTTCTCTGCCAGCGGCGCACCGATACCCGGCACCAGCGCCGGGGCATATCCCACCGCGTTGCCGGTCAGCAGGTTGAACTCCCGCGCGATCGAGCGGCCGATGCCCAGCCAGCGCACCCGGTCGCCAAAGGGGGCCAGCCGCGCCGCGCCGTGGCGGAAAATCATCGCCGCCGCCGGATCGCGCACCCCGGTGACGCCGTCCTCGGAAAATTCCAGCCCGACCGGGAACATCAGCGCCAGCCGCACCCGGATGTCACGGGTTTCCAGCATCTGCGCCAGCCAGCGGGTCAACGCCGTGAACTGGACCTCGTTGACGGTATGCACCAGCAGTTCATCGCCATCGCGAACCATATCTGCGGGGATGGCGTCAAAATCCTCCTGCGCCTTGCGGTTCAGCGCCGCCAGCCGGGGCAGGTCGCCGACCCGGAAGGCGGCATAGGGTGTGCTGTCAAAGGTCGGTTCGGTTTCGCCCAGACCATCGGCAATGGCCGGCAGCGGACAGCTGTTGCGGCACAGGATGCGCACGCTGTCGAACCCGGCCTCATGCGCGGTGCGGGTCAGCAACACATTGGCCGCCAGATGGTGGCCTTCGCCTTCCGAGAAGGCCGGGTCGATGATCAAAAGGCGTTTTCCCATCGGGGGTCTCCGGTTCTTCGGTGCCTGCGGCGGGGGCCGCAGGTCTGGCGTGGCGCGGATCAGCGCGCCGCCGGGGTCAATGTCAGCTGGTCCAGGGCGACCCAGCGCTTGGTTGTGGCGGGCACGATTGGCACCCCGTCCTGATTGGTTAGAAACACCTCGATCACCACCATGGCGGCGCCATCGCGGCAAATCGGCTCGGCAAACAGGCAGAACGGCTTTTGATACTGCCGGTTGGTCGACATCCGGCCGGCAGGCTGGCCGTTGACGAAAAAGTTCAGCACGGTGTCGGGATTCTGGTCGCTGTTGATCACCCCGTCGAGACGCAGCGACCGCAGCCGCCCGCCGGCGCTGGCGGTGGCGTCCTTGGCCAGGGCGAAATGCAACGCCAGCCGGCCCAGCGGCTGGCCAAAGTGGAACTGTTCGGAATCGTCATCCGTGCCTAGCCCCTCGTATTCCCACAACAGGCCGCTATGGCGCACCGACAGCCGTTGCCCGGCCACCAGCCGGGTCCGGGGCAGCGGCAGCGCCTGTGGCACCTGCGGCATCAGAACCGGGGCCACATGGTTATCGTCCTGCGGCGGCGCCTGGCCCACGACCTCGGTGATCAGCCGGTCCCAGCGGGCGGCGTAGTCGCGCCACGACTCCTCAGGGTCGCTGATCTCTTTCAGCCGCGTCTCGGCCGCTGCCAGATAGGCGGGATCGCCGGCGAGCTTCAACAGCTCGCCCGCAAATCCGGCCGGATCGTCGAACACCGGCCAGCGCCCGTCCATCTCGGTGATCGCGCGGATCGCGTTCGAGGTGCAGACAAAGGGCTTCTGCGCCATTAGCGTATCGATCACCTTGATCGGCAGCCCGGTGCCTTCGCGGATCGGCAGCAGCACGATGTCGGCGCTGTCATAAAGCGCCAGCAGATCATCGACCCGGCCCAGGAAGGTGACCCCGGGGATGGTGCTGTCGGGGTAATCGTCGGCGATATTGCCCGCCACCACCAGATCGGCATGTTCAAAGACCCGGAACGGCAGGTGGACATTGGCAAAATACCAGTCCAGCGAGGTCACATTGGCCTTGTGCCGGCTGCCCACGAACAGGATGATCGGGCGCTTCGTGCCCGCGTCGGGACCGCCGTCCTGTCCAGCCAGCCGGGCTGCCAGCGGCAGGCAGGGCCGGCGGCTGCGGCTGAGCGCGCGCAGCACCGGGGTCACGGCCGTTTCATGCAGGGGCCGCGGTTCGATCGCGGCATTGCCCAGCATGAAGGGAAAGGCGCTGATGCCCTTGAGATCCGACAGCCGGTCGCGGGTCAGCTTTTCCTCATGGGCGTTGATGAACACCAGCCCGTCGAAATGGCCGGCATTATCCAGTTCCAGATCATAGTCGATTTGGTCCAGCGTGGTTTCGCCATAGATCGCGTGCTGGACCGTGCGCAGATCATGGGTTTCCGTGATCACCGGCACCTCTTCGAGGTCCAGCGCCGCGATCAGCGGATGGTTCTGGCTGTAGTTGACCAGCGCCCAGGTCGGGCGCTGCGCCTTGAGCGCGGCGCGCAGGGCAGGCGGCACCGCGACATTGCGGGCAATCCGCGATTCCCCTTCCACCGACAGCATGTCGACCCGGTAGGGCGGGTTCAGCCCCAGCGCCTTTTCCTGCGCTGACAGCACCGGATCGCGGCCCAGCCGCCAGCGGTGCAGGGCACCATCCTGCGGCAGCTTGGTCAGCGTATCGGTTGTGGCATCCGGGTTGAAAAACCCGGAATCGTCGATGTCGAAATGCACCGCATGCACCGCGTAGCCGCGTTCGGCCAGATAGCGCAGCTGCGCTTCGAACACATGGCTCGATCCCTGGCCCCACCAGTTGTTGGCGACGTGCAACACCACCGGCTTGGGCTCCGGGGTGCCGGCCTTTGCCTGCAGGTCACACAGCATGGCGGCGAAATCCGCGCCGCTCATCGGGGCGGAGGGCGTGACGGGATCGGCAGCCCCGATCAGCCGCAACACCGCCCCCCCGGCCGGGCCGGGGCAGGACAGCGCCAGATCCAGCAGGTCGGTTTCGGTGATGACAGTGCCAAAGCGCGTCAGCTGGCGCGCCGCGCCGCTGAGCGGCGCAAAGTTGATCGCCCGTTCCGCATCCATGCCGTCAGCGGCCAGATCGGCCTGCGCCGCCTTGACCAGCGCATCTGTCAGAAAGACCGTGGTGTTGTACAGGTCCAGCGTTTCGGCCAGTTCCGGGTCAAAGGATTTGACCAGCAGCGCGGTGCTGCTCCCGCCGGGGCGTCCAGAGCCCTGCAACGGAGCATTGGCGGTCTCAAGCCCCAGATCGCTCAGTCGCCGGGCCAGCGCGGGGTGCCCCGCGCTCAGCGTCAGCCGCCCCGCCTGCAACAACCCGCGCGCCTCGAAGCGGGCGCGCAGCAACGCGATCCTGTCCGCGAGGTCATTCAGCCCGGCCGCCTCCAGCACCAGGTCGGGGTCGTAAACCCGCGACAGATGCACATGCACGTGCGGCTGGGTTTCGGGCGGAGCGGTGATCAGGTACTGCCAGACCGATTCCAGGTCCGGCACCGAAGCGTCGAGCAGACACAGCGTGTCCTGCGGCCCCGGCTTGCGGAAATCGCACAGGAACGTCAGCCTGTCGGCCAGCACGTCAAACCGGTGCAGCGCCAGCAGCCGGGCGCTGACCAGGGTGCGTTGACGGTCGCTGGCGGGGCTGCTGTCCAGCAGCCCCCAGACAGGACGCCCGGCAGCGGTACTGCGCCGCTTCAGATTCTGTCCGACCACCAGAACCGGGTCCAGCCCCTGTGCTTCGGCCGCTTCGACCAATGGATCCAGCCCTGCGGTTTCGAGCGCGATATCGGTATCGACCCTGGGGGCGATAAAAAAGATCTTGGACATCTGGGTCATTCTCCGCTGCCCGAGGGCAGGACACAGCCGGCCCGACGCACCAGGCCGACCGGCCCCTGCACCGGGGCCCGGCTGCCGATTTCGACAAGCGCGATCCGTGCCTCGGCGGCCGGTTCAAGACGGCCCGTTACACGCCAGCGGCCGTCGGCGGCGGTGCCGGTCCGGCACTCCAGTTCCGCGCCGTCACAACTCAGCGTCATCGCCTCGACCTGCGAACGGCCGATCGCGGCATCGCCGGCCAGCCACAGCGCATCGGCCCCCGCCGGCACATCGACCAGCAGACGGCCACCGGGACCGGCCCAGACCCCGCGCATCGCCGGGCCGCTGTGATAATATCCGGCCGTACCGGGGAAATGGCCGCCATCCATCAATTCGAACCCCGGCTGATTGTCCGGCGGCAGGATAAAGCGCACCTGGGTGATCTCCATCGGCGCCGCCCCTTCGGGTTGCTCTGCCGCCAGCTGCATTTGCAGCCAGGAGGCAAAAACCAGAACCGGACGGTCACTGATCAGACGCCCCCGCCAGATGAATCGCCCCGCTTCATGGCTAATCCCGACCGGTTCCAGCGGCAGCCGGTTCAACCGGGCCTCGAGCCCGTAAATCCGGTCATCACCCTTGCCGCGAATTTCAACCAGCCGCGACGGCGACAGCAGGTGCGGTACCGTCAGCGCCAGCCTCAGCGCCTTGCCCAGCATCGGCGGCGCGGCGGGATCGCCGACGCCGGTCCGCAGCCCCGCCCCCGGGATCAGCGCTGCCGGCTGATCGTCCAGCAGCGACAGCGGCAGTTCCACGATCGACATCGACCGCAGCAGCAGGCTGAGCGGGCGCTGATCCTCGCCCACGGTCTCCGCAGGAACCGGCGAGACCAGTTCAAGCCGGGGCAGCCGCATCCGGTCGATGAACAGATCCGTGATGTCAAAGACATAGCTGCGCGCCCCATCGCCGCCGCCGGGAACCGGCACCGCCCTGAGCGGGCCGTTCGGGGTTTCCAGGTAAAACTCGTCGGGGGGCGGGCCGCCACGCGCGGCCTGTACCACCACCACGGCGCAGACCACACCGCGGGTCCGCTCGGGCGGGTCCGTTGCCCAGACCAGATCAGGGGCCGCCTTGGCCTGAATCCAGCGCACCGGCGGTCCGACGTCGGAACGTTCGATGTTGTAGCCGCCGGCAAAACTCCAGCTGTCCTGGGTCGGCAGTACCGCCAGCAATCGGGCAGTGGCCGCGATGCGCCCGTCTTCGAACAGCTCGGCCCGGCGGATCAGGTCGATCTGATCTATCCGGCCGGCCACCACCGCCCCGCGCAAAGCCGAAAGCGAGACCGAGACCGAAAACAGGTCGCGCCCGGCGCTTTCCTCCTGCAGGGTCACCGGGACCGGCACGAAGAAACTGCCGTCCATGCGCTGGGTGACTGGCGCGGTGACAGTCTGGCCCTCGACTTCGATCTGCGCCGCTGCCAGTTCGGTATCAGGGTCGGCCAGCCGGCCCGAGATCATCATCACCAGCACCGGATCGCCGGCAAACGCCTGACGCGGGTAGACCATCGAGAAGGTGCCCGAGAAGCGCCGCGCGCCCTCGTCGTCACGGTGCAGCCCCAATTCGAAAACCGGTGTCCCCCGGCTGGTGGCGACCGGCGGCGCGGCGGCGGCTTCGGGCAGCTGGAAGGTGGGATAGAGCCCGCCGCTGTCATCTGCGCCAGCCTCCTGCAGATCGCGGTGCAGCTTATCCAGCACGGCGCGGCTGCGCGGCTGGTCAAAGACCGATTGCCGCTGCATCAGGTCCAGCAGCGCCCCGGGCGCCCGAACCGGCTGGCCGGCGATGGCGCCGGCCCGCATCAACATGCCCAGATAGGCCAGCGCCCTTTCCGGCTGGCCCTGCAACAACAGGGTCTGGACCAGCGCCAGTCCGGGGCCCGGATCCAGCGGTGCCGCCGCATGGGCCCGCACGATCGCCAGGTCGCCGCCGCCCGGCGCGGCGCCGGATTGAACGCCCTGTTCCACCCCCAGCGCGCCATAAAGAAAGCTGCCGCCCGCAGATTTCTGACCCTCGATCAACCCGGCCCAGACCTGCTGGTTGTGGTTCTGAACCGCCCGGAACTGGCGCACGCCTTGCGACCAGAAGGCCCGCCAGGCCGCCTGGTCAGAGACCAGATCAAACAGCGCCGCCCGCGCGCCGCCCGGAGCGATCACATAGTCGTCTTCGGGGCTGCCGGACGCGCGCGCCTCAAGCAGGAACATCAGGTTGCCGCCCCGCATCGCGTTGCGAGTGCGCAGTTCCGGCCTGCGCAGCTGCACCGAGACCTCCAGCAGGGGGGCCTGCGGGCCGCTGACATCCACAAGAACCGGCTCGGGCGTCGGGGCGGCGTTGTCCCTGACAAAGGCATAATCCGGCGGCAGTTCCAGCGGCACGAACGGCTGACCGCGATGCTGCCGCGCGCTCTGGCGCCGCAAGAAGGCGCTGACCCCGTCCTGGGTATAGGGATCGTAACGGCTGTTGGGCGCGCGGAAACGCAACGGCCACTGCTCTCCCAGATCCGCCGGATACCCCGGGATCGGCACCGGCGCCGCCAGCGCCTTGTCCGGAAACAGCTTTCCGATCATCGAGAACACCGCCTGTTCGGTGCACAGAATGGCGTCGAAATCGGCGGCGATCTCTTCGGCCTCGTGCAGCCGCGGTCCGGTCCGGTTTGTTTTCAGATCCGGTGACAGCACCAGTTCTTCCTGCAGGATCCAGTCGTCAAGCACCAGAAATCGCTCCAGCCCCGGTGGCAGCAGCGCCGCCAGCGGCGCCAGCGACCAGTCGAACACAAGAACCCGGCCAAACCCCTGACGCAGGAACCGGGCGATCCGGGCATGGTCGGGATTGTCGGGGTCGAGCGGCTGAAACCCCTGCTGCGGACTGAACGGCCAGTCGGGCAGGGTGAACACCCGCTCGACCCGGTCGGTCAGATCCGCCGCCAGCTGTCTGGTCGGGGTCGACACCGCGGCCAGCGTCACCGACTGGCCGGACAGCAATTCCAAAAGATCAACTGCGGTCAGAGCAAAGGCGTCCTCGGCCGGAAACAAGATGAGGGTATCCATGGCTGCCGCGTCCTTGAAAATATCTATGCGAAACCACTACATGCGAGGATTCCGTTAGTCCAGCACCAGACTTGCGATAGACGGGCTGAACCGGTTTGAGGATTCATCTCGGACCGCGCCATGCCGTCAAAAAAGGCGGAACCGACCCAGAAATTCCGGGGGGCAGAAAGGTCCATCTTCCGGCTCTGCGTTCCACTCCATTCGGGGGGAGGAACCCTATTGTCGGGCCCTGTTCCGACGGTCGTTCTTGCAGGAAAAAGGGCAACCGATGACCAATCGGCCGTGAATGAATGACTGCGGCAGAATATGCTGACCCGGCGGCAGAACCGGACCGGCAGGATTGTCAGCAATCCCCCGACACAGGGCCCGGGTTATGACGCCCGGCCCGGTGCGCAGAGCATTCTCCATACCCTTACGGGAATCATCCACCCAGTTCTCGATCTCGGAAGGCGCGAGATCGTGGAACCGGCTGGCCTCGGCCACCGTTGTCTTGCCCCGGATGATTTCAATAACGAGCGCGGATTTGCGCGTCACCGTCCATCGGGAAACCGGCGCGTCACGCAGTCAAAGTGGAAAGATAGGCTGCATATGCGTGGGTTACGCCATCCTTAAGAGAGCGCGCATCATTCCAGCCCAGGCCATGCAATCGGCCGCTGTCCATAAGCTTGCGCGGGGTGCCGTCGGGTTTGCTCGCATCAAAGGTCAGCTCGGCCTCGTAGCCCACCACCTCGGCGATGGTCTCTGCCAGTTCGCGGATGGTGACCTCGACCCCGGAACCGACGTTCAGAGGAATCTCATCCGAATATTCCTTTAACAGGAAGACCAGCGCATCGGCCAGATCGTCCACATGCAGGAACTCACGCAACGGCGTACCCGATCCCCAAAGCTCGACCGAGGGTGCACCCGCTTCCTTCGCCTCGTGGAACTTGCGCAAAAGCGCCGGCAGCACGTGGGAGGACTGCAGGTCGTAATTATCGCCCGGGCCATAAAGGTTGGTCGGCTGGGCCGAGATGAAATCGGCACCATATTGCTTGCGATAGGCCTGGCACAGCTTGATACCGGCGATCTTGGCGATCGCGTACCATTCGTTGGTGGGCTCCAGCGCCCCGGTCAGCAGCGCGTCCTCGGTGATCGGCTGTTCTGCGAATTTCGGATAGATGCAGGAGGACCCCAGGAACAACAGCTTTTCCACGCCGACCGCATGGGCGGCATGGATGATGTTGGCCTCGATCATCAGGTTGTCATAGAGGAAATCCACCGGATAGGAGTTGTTGGCGTGGATGCCGCCGACACGGGCCGCACAGAGCACGACGGCATCGGGTTTCTCGGCCGCCATCCAGTCGGCCACCGCCTGTTGGCTGACCAGATCGACCACGTCGCGCCCGGCGGTGATCACCTCGCAGGGCTCGGTCCCCAGCCGCCGCACTACCGCGCCACCAACCATGCCGCGGTGACCTGCCACCCAGACGCGCTTTCCGTTCAGATCGTATGTCATGCGCTTTCTCCCGCTCAACCGTGCCGGTCCTTGCGGTCCTTTTCGCGCTGCACCACGTCGATGTCAGAGCGGACCATTTCCGCCACCATCTCGGCCAGGGTAGCGGTATGGGTCCAGCCCAGTTTCTCGCGCGCCTTGGTCGGATCGCCAATCAGCAGGTCCACCTCGGTGGGGCGGAAATAGCGCGGGTCGATCGACACCAGCACCCGGTCGGTGCCCGCCTCGTAACCGATCTCGTCGACACCCTCGCCCTTCCATTCGACCTTGATATCGACCTCGGCAAAAGCGGCCTCGACAAAGCTGCGCACGGTATGGGTTTCGCCGGTGGCCAGCACGTAGTCGTCCGCCTCGTCTTGTTGCAGGATGCGCCACATGCCCTCGACATAGTCGCGGGCATGACCCCAGTCGCGCTGTGCGTCGAGGTTGCCCAGATAGATCTGGTCCTGCAGACCGAGGCTGATGGCGGCCACCGCGCGGGTGATCTTGCGGGTCACGAAGGTCTCGCCGCGCAGCGGGCTTTCGTGGTTGAACAGGATGCCGTTGGAGGCATGCATGCCATAGGCCTCGCGGTAGTTCACCGTGATCCAGTAGGCATAGAGTTTCGCCGCCGCATAGGGCGAGCGCGGGTAGAAGGGCGTGGTTTCCGACTGCGGCACCGCCTGCACCAGGCCGTAGAGTTCCGAGGTCGAGGCCTGGTAGAACCGGGTGGACTGTTCCATGCCCAGGATGCGGATCGCTTCCAGCATGCGCAGGGTGCCGATGCCGTCGGCATTGGCGGTGTATTCGGGGGTCTCGAAGCTGACCTGAACGTGGGACTGGGCGGCCAGGTTGTAGATCTCGTCAGGCTGCACTTCCTGGATCAGGCGGATCAGGTTGGTCGAATCCGTCAGGTCGCCGTAATGCAGCTTGAACACCGTGCCGGTCTCATGCGGATCCTGATACAGGTGGTCGATCCGGGCCGAGTTGAAAGACGACGAGCGGCGCTTGATGCCATGCACCTCATACCCTTTGGACAACAGCAATTCAGCAAGATAGGCGCCATCCTGACCAGTGACGCCGGAAATAAGTGCTTTTTTCATAAGGTTTCTCTTCTTCAGTGGGCGTGCTGAGTTGGCTTTGCCCTGAATATCAACGTTTTCGGCTTCCAGTGGCCCCAGCGACCCGGAAATCCCGCCTCTGGCCCGACACGGGGACCATTTCCGCAAGGCCGCGCCTATCTATGCCCAGCGGATTCGGGGAGGCAAGCGCCTTGTGCCCCCCTGCGTCCCCAAGAGTAAGAAAACCCCGGACAAACCCATCTGGCCCCCAAAGTTTGATGTGCTTATGAGCGTCCCGCGGCCACATTCTAGCGCTCGTACAGTCCAGTTTTGTGCCATCTCCATGCGTCTTCGATCATCTGTGTCATTGTTGAGCGCTTTGGTGTCCAGCCCAGGTCGCGGGTGGCGCGCGTTGAACCTGAGACCAGTTTGGTGGCATCACCAGCGCGGCGGGGGCCAATGTCGTAGGGCACCGTGCGGTTGGTCACCGCGCGTGACTGTTCGATCACCTCCATCACCGAAAACCCGCTGCCGGTGCCAAGGTTGAACACCTCGCTGCCACGGCCATCCTGCAGCCACTTCAGCCCCAGGACATGCGCATCCACCAGATCGCAGACATGCACATAGTCGCGGATGCAGGTGCCATCCGGCGTGTCGTAATCGGTGCCAAACACCGTCAGCGCGTCGCGCTTGCCGTCGATCGCCTCCAGCATCAACGGCACCAGATGTGTTTCCGGACGATGATATTCGCCGATGTCTCCCTCGGGGTCCGCGCCGGCGACGTTGAAATACCGAAAAATCACCGATTCCACCCCGTCCGAGGCGCCAAAATCGCGCAGCATGTCCTCGATCGCGCGCTTGCTGGCGCCATAGGCGTTCAACGGCAGCTGCACCGTATCCTCGTCCAGCACCACGTTGTCATGGTCGCCGTAGGTCGCGCAGGTCGAGGAAAACACGAACCGCTTGCAGCCCGCCGCCACCGCCGCCTCGATCAGCGTCAGCGACCCCTCGACATTGTTGCGCCAGTAACGGCCCGGTTCGCGCATCGCCTCGCCGACCTGACTGAGCGCCGCGAAATGCATCACCGCCGCCGGCTGGTAGTGCGCGAACACCGCGTCCAGCCGCGCCCGGTCGCTCAGCTCGCCTGCCTCGAACGGGCCGAATTTCACCGCGTCCCGCCAGCCGGTCACCAGGTTGTCGAAGGTCACCGGGGTGTAGCCCGCCGCCTTCAACGCCTTGCAGGCATGCGATCCAATGTAGCCCGCACCGCCTGTTACCAGGATATTGCTCACGATAATGCCCCCGCCTGGCGCTATTGCGCGGCCTTGTCGACCTGTACGATCTCGCTCAGATACCGGGACAGATCCTCGCGCAGGTCATCACGGGCCAGTGCGAATGCAACCGTCGCCTGCAGGAAACCGGCCTTTGATCCGCAATCGAACCGCTGTCCGCGGAACCGGTAGCCGAAGACGTCCCGCCCCGCATCGATATCCTCGGCAATCGCGTCGGTCAGCTGGATCTCTCCGCCCGCGCCGGACTTCATCCGGTTCAGGTTGCTCAGCACCGACGGGTTCAGAATGTAGCGCCCGATCACCGCCAGGTTCGACGGAGCCTCTTCCGGCGCCGGCTTTTCCACCATGCCGCGCACCGACACGATCGACCCCATGTCCTCTTTCACGTCCAGGACACCGTAGGCCGACGCTTTCTCGGGCGGCACTTCCATCGCCGCAACCATGTTGCCGCCGGTCTCCTCATAAGCCTCGACCATCTGCTGCAGGCAGGGCGTCTCGGCCGCAATCACGTCATCGGGCAGCATCACCGCAAAGGGCTCGTTGCCGATCAGGCGCCGTGCGCACCAGACCGCATGGCCCAGGCCCAGTGCCTTGTGCTGACGGATATAGGCAATCGCGCCGGATTCCATATTGGTCGCCTTCAGCGTCTCCAGAAGCTGGTCCTTGCCCTTCTTGCGCAGTTCCTGCTCCAGAACCGGCGAGTGATCAAAATAATCCTCAAGCGCCGATTTGCCGCGCGACGTCACAAAGATGAACTCCTTGATCCCCGCAGCCCGCGCCTCGTCAATCGCATATTGAACCAGCGGGCGGTCGACCAGCGTCATGATCTCCTTCGGTACCGACTTGGTCGCCGGCAAAAAACGCGTTCCCAAACCAGCAACCGGAAAAATCGCCTTCGTTACTTTTCTGCGCATCAACCTCTTCCTCAAAACTCTGGCATCTCATGATAAACAAAAATGTCGGCTTCACCCTATCGCATCCCGATGACGACAACGGCAAATCGCAAGTTGAAGTCAACAGGCATATTGCCGCGTCGCGGCATTATGCTCCTCACGGACCATGCAAATTTCGATGACGCCTTGGCCGGCGCTGATATTTCGAGCATCTGCTGTAAGCAAAGATGAATCGGCAAGATAAGTACAAGAACCCGGTTGAAACGGTACAAGGCGCGAGGTTAAGTAACGATGCCCCTCCGTTTTGGTGAAGGGAGTCGGAGATTTTCTGGAAATTTGTTTATGCAGTGTATTTTTTTGAGACGTCCTCCAGAGCTCTCCATTATGCTTGTTGAATGAGGTTCAAATGATCCAAGTTGTTCTAACCGAAGGGCGCCGCCTTTTCATCCCGCTTGAGCGGGTCGTTTTCATTGCTGAGAACGCTGAAGAAGAGCTCGCCATTACCTACATAAATCCCGAAGGCAAGCAAAGCTATGCCAAGATCTCGGAGTTTTCCATCTTGTCGAGCGGCGACACGATCAGCTGAGTCGATAACGCATAGCCCATAGCGGGGGGCGCATGCCCCCCATTTGCAAGAACTGCGATGATGGTGACCTGTTCTCTCCATCGCAGACATTATGGGATCGCTTCGGTGACGATCAAAATTGTTCATATTGCGCATTCCGCCGATGGTGGCGCAGGCCGGGCTGCGAAGCGCGCCAGTGAGGCGTGCAGAACTGTCGGTTTCGAATCCGTCTTCGCCTTTGTGAACGGCGGCGACCCGGCCCCGGGAGAGATCAAGCTTCAGACAACCGCCCTGGACCCCGACAGCACCGCTCAGGCGCTGCGCGGCCGGCTGCAGTGGGGGCTGATCCCCGAGGTGCGCAGCGACGGCGGCTATTCACTGTTCTCCATCGCCTATCCCGGAGTCGATATCACACGTCACCCGGCGATTGAGGCCGCCGACATCGTCCATCTACACTGGCCCACATGGACGGTGACACCCTCCGCGATCCGGCGTCTGACCGAGGCCGGAAAAACCGTCTTTTTAACCCTGCATGACATGTGGATGTTCACCGGCGGCTGTCACTATGCCTCGGGCTGTACCCAATTCGAAACCGCCTGCATGAAATGCCCGCAGGTGCTGGACCGGCTGGGGCTGGCCAGCGCCAATTTCGAGGACAAGCTCAACGCCTATGGCGCCGGCCTGCCAGGCGTACATGTGATTGCCCTGTGCAACTGGATGAAAGACCTGTCAACCAGCAGCCGAATTCTGGGTGACGCGCCGACACATCTGATTCCCAACCCGATCGAAACCGATATTTTCGTGCCCGATTACCGGCAAAGCACGCGCGACGGCCTCGGTATCCGACCGCAGGATGCGGTGCTGCTGTTCGGAAACTTCGACAACAGTGAGACGCGCAAAGGATCAGACATCCTGCGCGACGGGCTTACACGGCTGGCGCAATCGCCGATCGTGGAGCAGTTCGAGGGACAGATCTATCTGGCCTGTTTTGGCCGCAATGCCGATTTCGAAGTGCCCGAGCCGCTCAGAGGGCTGAACTTCGGTTCAATCAGCAATGACGACGTGTTGGCCGGGATCTATGGGATGGCGGATCTGCTGTGCTTCCCTTCGGTCGAAGACAATTACCCAAACAGCATTGTCGAGGCCGCGGCCTGTGGCACGCCCTCGGTCGGGTTTCGCACCGGCGGCATGGCCGACATGATCCAACATGGCAAGACCGGCTATGTCGTCGATCAGGTCGGCGATGCCGATGCCTTCGCCGACGGGCTGATTGCGGCGCTTGAACTGCTGCACGGGGACCAGACGGTACGTGCTGCCTGCCGCGATGCTGTTATGAACACCAATACGATGGAAACCGTGGGCCGTCAGCTGGCCAAGGCCTATGCCAAGGGGCTGCGCCGCCGGACGCTGCCGGTCAAGATCACCCCGGTCACCCGTCCCGTCAAGGGCACCCCCGAACCCCGAACCCCGGAACGGCTGGCCGAGCTGGTGCAATCGCATACCCTGCTGGAACATGACGATCTGATGGGTAGCGAATTCGCCAAGTTTCCGGTCACCCAGTTCCTGCGGGACAACGGCGCTCCGGAGTTCGAAAAAGATGTGGTGCATCTACCGCGCCACAGTGCAAAAGGCCGCCGAATCCGGGTGATGGCCGTGCGCACCTTTCACGAACACCATTCGGCGTTTTCCGGACCCTATCAGTTTCTGCGCCACCTGCCGCCCGAACAATTCGAGATCTCGAATGTCATGGTCCCGCTGGGCAACGACCTGCTCCCGTCCGACCATCTGCGCCAATTGGCCCAATCGGTCAGCAAGGTAATGGGGATCGCGCCCTTTGGCGCCCAGTCCAATGCCTGGGTGGCGGAATGGGAAATCGCCCGGAGGCTACGCAAAGAAGACTTTGACGTTGTGCATTTCATCGACGGAGAGCTGAACGGCTGGCTGGTGTCGCGCATGCCCGACAGCTTTTTCGACGGCGCCCGCCCCGCGATGGCAACCATGTTGCACCAGCCCGTGCACCTTTTGCCACAATGGGCCAACGCCGCCTCTCTCGCCCGTTTCGATCAACTGGGAGCCGTCGCCACGCAACTGGCCAACTGGCTGGAGGGGTTCGTGCCGGGCGTGCCCGCGGTCCCGGTCCCGCATGGCATCGACATTGATTACTTCTGCCCGGGGCCGCAATCCATTGATCCCGATGAGATCCCCGGGGTCGACCGGCCGTTCCGGCTTCTGGCGGTTGGACACTGGCTGCGCGATTATGATCTGGCATTTGAAACGCTGGACCGGCTGGTCGCCCGCGGGTTCGACATCGAATACCGGCTGATCTGCCATTCGCTGGACCGCCCAATGCTGCCGCCCTATGTGACTCATCTCAAGGGGCTGTCGGACGCAGAGCTTCTGCAGGAATATCGCGATTGCGACATGGTTTTCCTGCCCCTGGAAGCCGCCACCGCGAACAACGCCCTGCTCGAAGGCATGGCCTGTGGCCGGCCGGTCGTATCGACTGCCGTTGGCGGGGTACCGGAATACATCACCGATGCCGCCGGCCGTCTCTGCCCGTCCGATCCCGACATCTGCGCCGACACGCTGGCCGCGCTGCTAAGCGACCTCGACACGCTGAAACAGATGGGGCTGAATGCCCGCGCCCTGGCCGAAACCTTTGACTGGCGGAATATCGCCAAACAATTTGCCACCGTATACAGGGACCTGGCACAGAAGGACGCCCCCCGGTCCGGAACCCGGAGACAGTCTGCCTGATGCTGAAACATGCCCCCATTCTCGAGGTTCCGGATCAGGGCAGCGCCCTGCTCGAACTGCCCTCGGGCGACAGTGGGCCATCGCTGGAAATCCGGGCCCCGGCCATGGCCCGATACGTTGACCTACGCGGCTTTGGCGCAGCCCCGGTGACCGCCGCCGACCTGCGGATCGAAGGCTGTGATGAATACGACATCCTGCCGCTGCCCGGCGGGGTATGGATTCGTCTCCGGCTGCCGGAGGCCGCCGAGCGGAACATCCTTACCCTGACGCTCCCCCAAACGCCGCGGATCGACCGGCTGCTGGCGCGTCTGGGTCAGCCGGCAATGACGCCACCCTCCTTTGCCTGCATCGGCACGCCGCCGTTCCAGCCCCCCGCAGCGGTGCCTGCAGATCTGAAAGCCGGCCTGCGCGCGCTGCCGCTGCCCGACAAGACCGACCTGGAGATGCGCCTGGCCGTGCTGAACCGTTTGCCGCGACAAACCCGCCGTGACCTGATCGACGAGCTGATCGCCGGGCTGGCCGATTGCCCGTCCGGAGACAGCAGCCCCCTACTTCCATTTTTATCTCTGCTTTCACGGACGTAATTATCAATGCGCCTAGTTGTTCTGGACCCGAACCTTGACCACACACATGGGCATCATGCTCTCTACGACCGGCTGCTGGCGCGCGAAGCCACACGCCGCGGCTGTGAGGCTGTCATCATCGGCAATCGCAAGCTGGGGCAGGACCATCTGGACGAGATTCCGGTGCTGCCCGTGCTGGAAACCACCTGCTACCAGTGGTATTCACAAGACCCGGTGTTCGGCGCCTATGACGACGTCGAACAGGGCAACAACGCGGTCTTCAACGAGCTCTCGGCGCTACCGTCGGATTTCTTCCGGTCCTCGGATCTGGTGGTTGTGCATACGGTCAGCCAGATCACCCTGACCGGGCTGATTTCCTGGATCGCCACGCTGCCGGTGTCCGCCGCCCCGCAATTTTGTATCTTTCTGATGCTGCCATCCGGGATCGGGCTGGATGAGCAGGGTCAGATCGACCTGGTTAACCCGGCTTGGGCGCTGGCGTACCGTGAAGCGTTCCGTCGCGCCAAAGCGCTTCCACACGACATCATGTTCTTTGGCTCCGGCCACCAGCACGCCAGGGAATTTGCCGCGCTGAGCGGTATCGACATCACCTCGCATGCAATTCTGACCAGCTTTGATGAAACCCCGATAAGCGGTGAAATCGAAGAAGACAAAGTGCTGCTGTTCGCGGGCGACGCCAAGATGAACAAGGGTTTGGGTCAACTGCCCGATCTGATCGAAACGGTCTGTCCCGCCTCTCCCGACCTGCGGTTTGTGGTGCATGCCAATCCCGGCGCAGCCTGGGGAGAGGCCGTCGCGGTGGTCGACCGGCTGCGCGAGATCGCCCCGGCCCACCCGAACCTGGATCTGCGCCTGTCGGCGCTCAGTTCGGAAGACTACGTCACACTGCTGACCAGTTCGGCGATCTCGACGCTGTGTTACGATCCTGACGAATACCGCCGCAAATCGTCCGGCGTGGTCTGGGAATCGATTGCCTCGAAAAGCCAGCTCGTGGTGCCCAAGGATACATGGCTGGAGCGGGAATGCCTGTTTTGGAAGGCTCCGCATGTGGCCTATGCAAAATCGACCCCGGCGAGTATCGCCCGTGCACTGACACAGGTCATCCGCAGCTACGCCAAGAACCGAGGCAAGGCTGCCGCCGCCGCCGAACGATTCGCTGCGGCCAATGGGGTCAAAGCCATGTTCGACCAGATCGCGGATTTCTGGGTCGCCCGGTCCGACAGTTTTCTGTCGCAGAGCGCACAGTCGATTACTCTCTCCGCCAGCGACTTTGGCGACGACGGCTGGTATGGCGTGGAAGAGGTCGATGGCAAGAAGCTACGCTGGGGCAGCGACGCCTGCGTGCTGCAGCTGCCGGGATTGGGCCTGGGAACCTGGACACTGACGCTCAGCGGCCCGTTCTGCTTCGACAAGGAGCAGCTGGAAAAGGCGACAATCGACATCGACGGGCAACCTTGCCCGATCACCTACACGCTCAACGACAGCAATGCCTGGACATTGTCCGTCAGTTTTGAAGAAACCCGCATCGACATGCCCAGACGCTCCATGAGCATCCGACCGAAATGGACCAACAGCAGCGCCGAGGATCCCCGCTCGCTCGGCTTGCTGGCCGAAGCCATCACCATCAAGGAAAGCAGCGCAGGGCCGCGCGCCGCATCCGGCCAGTTTCTGCCCGCCTCCGACATGGAAACGCCCGATGCCGATGGCTGGACTGCGGCGCTGTCCCACGGCCGCTGGGTGGCCGATATGAAACAGAGCCTGCAGGATTGCGTCATCGCTTTTTGTGTCGAAGGATCGGTATCTCCCGATGACATTCAAGCCGCCATACTGCTGCTGAACGGACAACCAGCAGTACCGCGCCTGGCGCGCGACGAAGACTGGAAGATGCAGATCTTCCTGCCCGGCACCGCCTCCGTGGATGGGAAAATGGAGCTGGACATCGTCATGCCGGTTCCCGCCCGCATCCAGGAACCAAGGCTGATCTGGACGCTGGCGGACCAGGCACCGCAACACGATCAGGCCCTGCCCAAACCCAAAGCGGTCGGTGGTTCGGACGAACCCAGCGCCCCGCGACAACTGTTCGTGTTCTTCCCGCCGCGCAAGATGGTGCGCCAGAACACCCGGGGCGAAAACTGGGTCGATACGATCATCGCGCTGGCCGAGCGCGAAGGTTTGGAAATCATCGTCTGCTCGCCGAACTCGACCCTGCCCGAACATGCCACGACAAAACTAACCTCTTTCCCGCACAAGCAGTTCCTCGAGTTTTCTGATATCAACATGCCAACGGTATTCGAGCTTGCCTCAATCGAAGACGCATCGAATTTGCATCCAGGCGCCTCTTACAAAATCAAGTTCGAGCCGTGATCGACCCAGCGGGTGCTATCGGGCGATACCGCAGTGGCGAGATAGAGAGGCTCTAGCAACATGAGGCTGATGCGAAGCATCCACCACTTTGCCTGCACGGGCGGCACATTGATCAGCCGCTGCGTCGGCGCCGACCCTGCCGTGCAATTGCTGAGTGAAGTCGATCCACTCAGCGACATGGGGACCAAGCTGCGCTTTGCCCCGACCGACGTCGTCAAGTTGGCCCAATACAGCTCGCATCCCCCGGATCGAGACACGATCCTGGATGTGTTTTTTGCCGGTCTCGACACGCTACAACACAGGGCCGATCAAACCGGCGCGCAGGTGGTGATCCGGGCCCACGATCACAGCAAATACTGCAATGGCCCCGCCGTGGCCGACCGTCCCAGCGTGCGCGACATCCTCGCCCGGCACTATGCCCTGAAATCCCTGGTCACCGTGCGCCACCCGATCGATAGCTACCTCAGCCTGCAGAAAAACGGCTGGCTGCACTTCGAGCCCACCAGTTTCGAAGAGTATTGCAGGCGGTATTTGCAATTCCTGCAGGATCACGACGACCTGATCATCATCCGCTATGAGGATTTCATCCGGGATCCGGACCAATGCATGCAGCAGATCTGTGCCGAACTTGATCTGCCGTTCAACCCCGGCTACCGGGACGGAATGAAGGCAATCACCCTATCCGGCGACAGCGGCCGCAAGGGCGACACCATCGCCCCCCGCGATCGGCTCTGGGTCCCCAAGCTGCTGCAGCGGGAGTTCGACCAAAGCCTATCCTTGCAGCAAATCTGCCTGAAGTTAAAGTATTGAAACGAAATAGGATATCCACCCTAGAGTTCAGCACCGTGAGCGTATAAAATTGGAACCCGAGAGAACGGACACAGCTGAACTGCCGGTGCCGGGGTCAGGTTTTTCACATCCGGCGCAGCGCTGCCAGCGGATTCCATATGGCAGAGGGGCACCGGCCCGGCTGCAGCACAAGAAAAGCAAAGGTTTTCAGGTGACCAAATATTTTGTTGTAATTGCCCATGCTCGATCCGGATCGACGCTTTTGTGTCGCAAGCTGGAACAATTTGCGCAGGCTGCGGTTTATCTAGAAATATTTCATCCGCGCCTGGAGGTAATCAAACGGCACCTCGGTGAGCACGCGGAAACAATCTGTGATCGGACACCAGGTACAACAGATGTAGAAAAGCGTGCATTTCTAGCGACACATCCTGGCGAATTTATTGAAACTCTGGCCGCTGAAAGCCCGACGCCAACCTTGGTATTCAAGATTTTTCCCGGCCACCTCAAGCCGCCTCACCTGCGTCAAGTCATCATGAACAGCGCAGGCGTCATTATGTTGCACCGCAATCTCCTACACTCTCATATTTCCAACAAGATTGCCAAAGAAAAGAAAAAATGGGGGGGCAAGATACAAGCGGCGAATTTGTGACATTCAAACGCGAAGAGTTCAAGAAAGAACTCGGGGTAATCCTGTCATTCTACGATGGAATCGAGGCACTCCTTGCCGAGAAAACCGCGCCGCCCAAGGTAGATGTTTTTTATGAGAACATAAGCGATCCAGAAAAAATAAGCAAAGAGATCAAAGGCTTGATTGAAGCGGCAGGCATCCCGCTAAACACAGGACTACTCACCGAAAAGAACGTGCGCCGCCAGGATAAACGCCAGATGGCGTCGGAGAAGATCAGCAATCCCGACGAGATGTTATCGGTACTCGAACAACTTGAACTGAGGCAGGCCAATGATGGGACATGTGTGGTCACCAAAACCGAGTTTTCCAAAGCTCTCGGGCGAATGACACAAGCAATCACACCTTGACCTGAGCATGACCTCATGGGAGAAATTTCAGCCGGTTGTGCAAGAGCAGGATCAGCTGACATGTTCTTTCTGTCGCCATCCAGGCGCCTGAGACCGCACACGAAGAAACAGTCAGAGCACCGAGATATATGACAAATACGCACACGATTACGTCCCAAGACGGGCAGAAGTTCGAGATTGACTTCCCGGAACCTCGTGGAGGGCAAGCAACCTTTGTTGTTGCAGGGCACAAGACCGGTAGCGTCCTGTTGAACAATATCATTGCCGATATTCAGACAGTGACGGGTTTACCGGCGGTTCCGGTGGAAACATCGCTGTGGAAGCAGGGGTTGAATATCAAGGACTGGCCGCAAGAACTCTATGATCTCCTGGAACAGGACGGTCTAGTCTACATGTCGTTCCGCGACCTGCAGAAACTGCCGCAACTTGCATCATTCCAGCACGGGAAACGCATTTTCATGATCCGCGATCCGCGTGATGTGGCGGTATCCTACTTTTTTTCCATGTCACAAAGCCACACACTGCCCAAAGAGGGGGATGCCCGCGAAGGTCTGATAAAAATGCGCGAAACTGCATCCGGTTTCGACATAGATCAGTTCATCCAGAAGGGTATGGCAAACGCGGTGCTGCGCAACATCGAAAGCTTTGCGCATTTCCTTAACACGGAGAACACCGTCTTCTACAAATACGAAGATATCATCTTTGACAAGGAAAGCTGGGTTGCTCAAATCGCGTCCGACCTTGAGGTTGAAATTCCGCAGAACGACATTGAGCGAATTGCCAAAAAGCACGACATCCGGCCCAGCAAAGAAGACCCCAGCGCGCATATACGGTCTGTCACCCCGGGCGGTTACACTGCTAAGATCAAGCCCGAAACGATTGCCTACATCCAACAAAACTTTCCCAAGTTTTTTTCCGAGTACGGCTATGAAAAAGATCCGGTCTGATCTGGCGGACCTGCGCCACGATTGAAGCAACGGCATCTGTTTCCACGCAGACCACCTGCATGGAAACAGATATGGTTCTTACTACCCCCGCGCGTACATGTCCTCGTAGCGGGTGATATCGTCTTCGCCCAGATAGCTGCCGGTCTGCACCTCGATCAGCACCATCTCGATCTTGCCGGGGTTTTCCAGCCGGTGCACCGAGCCCAGCGGAATATAGACCGACTGGTTCTCGGTCATCAGGCTGACCTCGTCGCCGACGGTGACCTTGGCGGTGCCCTCGACCACGATCCAGTGTTCCGACCGGTGGTGGTGGCTTTGCAGGCTCAGCGAGGCGCCGGGTTTGACCACGATGCGCTTGACCTGGAACCGCTCGCCCAGGATCAGGGTCTCGAAATGGCCCCAGGGGCGGTAATCGACCGGTAGCGCCTCGGCCTGTTTGGCCGATTTCGCCTTCAGCGCGGTGACCGCCTTTTTCACGTCCTGCGCCCGGCTCATGTCGGCGACCAGAACCGCGTCGGACATCGCCACCACGATCAGGTTCTCGACGCCCATGCCGACCAGCTCCTGATCCGGCGATTCCGAGCGCAGCAGCACGTTGCGGCAGTCGATCGCGGTGACCGGGCCGGACATGGCGACGCCATCGCCGTCGGGGCCGCTGAGCTCGTGCACCGCCGTCCAGCTGCCCAGGTCCGACCAGCCGTCGGAATAAGGCACCACGCTGAGGTTGTCGGCCCGTTCCATCACCGCATAGTCGATCGAGATGTCGTCGGCGCGGCCCCAGGCCTCGGGCTCGAGCCGCAAAAAGCCTAGGTCGGTCTCGGCCTGCTCCACCGCCTCCCTCACCGGCGCGATCAGCTCTGGGGCAAATTTTTCAAAGGCCGAAACGATGTCGCGCGCGGTGAACAGGAAAATCCCCGAATTCCACAGGTAGCTGCCATCGGCCAGCATCGCCTGGGCGGTTTCAAGGTCGGGTTTCTCGACAAAGCGGGTCAGCGGCACGGCCGAGCCGGACCCGTCGGGCCGTGCCGACAGCTGCAGATAGCCATAGCCGGTTTCCGGGTGATCGGGGGTGATGCCAAAGGTGACCAGATCGCCCCGGTCCTGCGCTGTTTTCACCGCTTCGGCCACCGCCGCGCGGAACGCCTCGGCGTTGGGCACCACGTGGTCCGAGGGCGCCACCAGCAGGATCGCGTCGGGATCCTGCGCGGCCAGATGCAGGGCGGCGGCCAGCACCGCGGGGGCGGTATTGCGGCCCTCGGGTTCGATCATCACCGGGCCGGGGTCGATGCCCACGTCCTGCAACTGTTCGGCGACGATGAACCGGAAGTCGGAATTGGTCAGGATCGCGGGCGCGGCGAATTCGAACCCCGCGCCGGCGCCGGTCATGCGTTCGGCGCAAGCCTGGAACAGGGTCTTGTCCTCGATCAGCGGCACGAACTGCTTGGGGTAGCTCTTGCGCGACAACGGCCAGAGCCGGGTGCCGACACCGCCACACAAAATCACCGGATAGACAACGGCCATATCAATATCACCTTCTTCAGGATCTTTTTAAAAACCAGATCTGCAATCGTTCCGGTCCTGCGCACAACCCGTGCCGCCCCGGAATTTCCGCTTCCTTACAGCATATTGTCGACAGCATGGGAATGGGGTGCCGCAAGAAATCCCGCCACCGCCGGCGTCGCTGCCCGTGTCGCTGCCCGTGTCGCTGCCCTGAAATGGGGCAGCCATGGGCGCACAGGGTGAAAAGACAGGACAGGGGCGTTACCTGGTCGCTTTTGCGGATAGGGCGGCGGCAAACCCGGGCAAAGGGCGCAAGGATGCGACATGATCGGTGTTTTCTGGACGGTGCCTGTGCCATTGGCTTTCGCGCAACGCCAAAACATGTTCAAAGACGCAGGTGAAATCCGCCACCGGATTCACCCCGAATGCCAGTGAAAGAGACCCGATGAAGCCCGACCACCCCACCGTTTCTCTGCCCCAGGGCGTTGCCCGGATCGTGATCGCAGATGGCCTTGTACAGGCGCAAATGGCTCCGGAGTTGGCAGAGCGGGGACCGGCGCTGGGGATTGGCGGCGCCCTGGTGCGGATGCAGCCCCTCGGCCCGGCCGAACCGCAGGCGCAGGGTGAATTTCGCCCCGAATTCACCGCGCCACTTCTGGCGCCGCGGCCCGAGGGGGCAGAACCGCTGCCCTGCGAGGTTTCGGTCAACGGCATCCCGCAATGGGGGCTGCCGGGGCGCAAGACCGTGCAGATGAAATTCCTCGATCCAGCCGCCCCCTGCCGGGTGGCGCTTGCCGCGCCGATCCCGCTGCCGGCACAGAGCCCACAGGATCCGCCGCTGAGTTTCCGCGCCTGGCTGGCCTCGCATCGTGCCGCCGGACGGCTCGAGATCCGGCGGCTGCGGACGACCGGTGCCAAGACAAAGGGCGACCGGCTGGCCGGCACCTATACGCTGCTGTTCGATGACACCCGCATCGGGGGCCAGGACGAGGCCGATTACCTGGCCGTGGAGCAGCAGCTGCCGCCGATGGAGGAGGTCACCGAGTTGCACATGACCGTGCAGTTCGACAGCTACAAGGGTGGCGACAGCCAGCTGTCGCCCTTTCTCTTTACCGCCGATCCGCATGTGGCGCGCCCGGCCCCCCGCAGCGATACCCTTGCCGACCGCGCCGACCGGACCAGCCCGTCGCCGGGCGAGGGGCTGCAGCTGAAGGGCGCGGAGCCCGGACCGGGAGCCGTCTGGCTGCAGGCGGAACTGCCGGCGATGACCGCGCCGGGACAGCCGCTGATGCTGTATCTGGGCGAAGATGAACACCTGCTGCTGGAAGGCGCCGACCTGTCGGTCACCATCACCGAGGACCACGGCCACAGCCTGCAGATGAAAGCCGCGCGGCCGGGCCTGTACCGGATCATGCTGGACGGCAAATTCGCGTTCAGCCAGCAACTGGGCCCGGACCCGGTCTGGGTGCGGATGCCGCGTGAAATGCAGACCGGCCATTATCACAATCTGGCGGTGCTGGACGAAAGCGGCACCCAGCGGCTGCTCAGCACCTATGTGCTGATGCCGCGCATGCTGACACCGCTGGACGTGCTGCAAAACGAAAGCCGGGCGCCGTTTCCGGGGCCGCTGATGCCGCAGGCCGCGCACCGCTATGCCGCCCTGCGCGCCCATATGGCCGCTGGCGCCAGCCCCGAGATGCAGGCCCAGGTCGCCCGCGCGCTGGAGGTGGTCGAGGGCGGCCACGACAACGTCCGGCTGGCGCCGCTGGCCTTTCCGCCGGCCGAGGCTCCCGATGTCTCGGTGGTGATCCCGGCCCACAACAAGGTGGAAGTCACCTATCTGGCGCTGGCCAGCCTGCTGTTGGCCCACAATCATGTCACCTTCGAGGTGATCCTGGTCGATGACGGCTCTACCGACGAGACCGCCCGGATCGAAGAGATCGTGTCGGGCATCACCGTGGTCCGCAATACCCAGGCGCAGCGGTTCATCCGTGCCTGCAACGCCGGCGCCGCCAAGGCGCGCGGCACCTATGTCGCCCTGCTGAACAATGACGTCGAGGTCACCAATGGCTGGCTGGATGCGCTGGTCGACGGCTTTGCGCGCTTTGACAAGGTCGGGTTGGTGGGGTCAAAACTGCTCTATCCCGACGGCCGGCTGCAGGATGCCGGCGGCATCATCTGGAGCACCGGCAACCCGTGGAACTACGGCCACGGCGAAAATCCCTGGGATCCGCGATTCTGCTATGCCCGGCAGACCGACTATCTCTGTGGCGCGGCGCTGATGACCACCCGCGCCATCTGGGAAGAGGTCGGCGGGCTGTCACAGTACCTGGAGCCGATGTATTTCGAGGATACCGACCTGGCCTTCAAGGTGCGCGAGGCCGGCTATACCACCTGGTTCATCCCCTCCTCGGTGGTCTACCACTACGAAGGCCTGACCAGCGGCACCGATACCGCCGCCGGCTTCAAGCGCTACCAGGAGATCAACCGGCCCAAGTTCAAGCGCCGCTGGGCCGCCGCCTATTCGCGATTCGGCACCGAAGGGGTGAAACCGGACCTGGAAAAGGACCGCGGCATCGTCGGACGGGTGCTGTTCATCGACTATGCCACGCCCCGGCCCGATCGCGATGCCGGCAGCCATGCCGCCGTGCAGGAGATCCGGCTGGTGCAAAGCCTGGGCTACAAGGTGACCTTCCTGGCCCGCAACCTGGCCCATATGGGCAGCTATACCGAGGCGCTGGAGAAAATGGGGGTCGAGGTGATCCACGCGCCGTTCTTCCTGTCGGTGGATGAATACCTGTCCCGTCATGTCAGCGATTTCGATGCCTTCTACATCACCCGGTTCTACGTCGCCCGCGACGTCATCGACCGGCTGCGCCAGCTGGCGCCAAGAACCCGGATCCTGTTCAACAACGCCGACCTGCATTTCCTGCGCGAACTGCGCGCCGGGATCGCCGCCAATGACGCGGCCAAGATCGCGGCGGCCCGCGAAACCCGCACGCTGGAGCTGGAGGTGATGCGCAAATCCGACGTCGTGCTCAGCTACAACGAGGTCGAGCATTCGGTGATCCAGTCGCACACCGACGGCCAGGTGCGAGTGGCCAAATGCCCCTGGGTGGTGGATATGCCCGATACCGCGCCCGGGTTGGAAAACCGCAGCGGGCTGTCGTTCTTGGGCAACTACCTGCATGCGCCCAACGCCGAGGGCGTGCTGTGGTTCGCCCGCCAGGTGATGCCGCTGCTGGAAACCTCGCAGCCGGACCTGCAGTTCTTTGTCTACGGGTCGGGCATGGGCGACGACATCCGCGCGCTCAAAAGCACCCGCATCCACCCGCGGGGCTACATCCGCGAGATTTCCGACGCCTATGACAAGCACCGGATCTTTGTCGCGCCGCTGCTGTCGGGGGCCGGGATCAAGGGCAAGGTGCTGGCGGCGCTGGCCCATGGGGTACCCTGCGTGCTGACGCCCACCGCCGCCGAAGGGGTCGGGCTGCGCCATGGGCACGACTGCATGATCGCCACCACGCCCGTCGAATGGCGCGATGCCATCACCCGCCTGCAGGACGACGATGCGCTGTGGCAGGCGATCTCGGACAACGCCCGCACCTATGTCCGGCAGAGCTTCTCCTTCGAGACCGGGCGCGAACTGATGCGGGCGGCCTTCGAAAGTATCGACCTGTATTCCCCGGTCAGCTGAGCCCGAGGCCGAGCCTCAGGGGGCAGCCCCCTAAAGGCATCGGGGCCCCTAAAGATATCGAAACAATGCGAAAAGGCAGGCCCCGTCAGGGACCTGCCTTTAATTTCACACCGGCCGCTTGCGGATCATCTCCGCGCAAGCGAGGTCAGCCTTTGGCCTTAGTTGCCGCCGCCCGTGGTGGTGGTGGTGGTGGTCGAGGTGTCGTCGCCACCGGTCAGGGCAACCACGATGACCAGGCCGGCCAGGGCGGCTGCACCGCCGGCACCCAGCGCGGTTCCGGCCAGAACCGCAGGCTGCGCGATCGCACCGCCAGCAGCGGCTGCTGCGGCACCCGATCCGGCCGGGCACAGAACGGCCAGACGGCCATCGGCCAGGTACTCGGCCTTTCTCGGCTCATAGCCTGCGCCACAGGCGCCTTTTTCCTTGGCCTCGGCCAGCGCTTCCGGGCTGGCACCCTCGAATGTCTGGGCGAAGGCGGTCCCGCTGAGGGCAAACAAGCCAGCAGCGGCGATAGCAAACATCTTTTTCATAATCCAAAACCCCTTTTGGCTGAACTTGGGTAGGTTCTAGCGCAGATCGGCGCTCTTTTCAACGTATGCTGCAGTTGCAAGACAAATGAACCAGCGCTTTTTTGCTGCGCTGAGGGCATTCGCCCAATTCCTCAGCCCCTGAGCGGTGCAACACAGGGGCAAACCACAATCGACACCGGCCCGGAACCGCTGTGCAAGACGCGATACGGGCCATTTTCGGGTGCTATCCGGTCGTCAGGCGGCGCAGGCGCATATAGCCGATGCCGGGGCCTGCCCATTGCCGCGACTGCCAGACGATTCCGCGCGCCGAATCAACCCAATAGTCGTTAACCACCGTGCCACCGGCCCCTTCGCAGCGCTGCTGCAGGTGCCGGGTGGGGTGTTTGCGTTCGACGATCACGATGGTTTCGGCCCCCATGTCGACCAGATCGCAGGCCAGGGGGATCGGGACCGCCTTGTTGTCCAGCGCCCGGACCATCTGCACATGATCGCCGCCGCGCGCCGGGCCGGGGCTGTCGCCGCTGACCTGGACGCTGCTGGATATGATGTCATTGCCCAGGCCCCGGGTGGCGATGACGATACCGTTGCGGGTGACCACGTTCAGATTGTCCTCGGACCGCCAGACGGTGATCTTGCCCGGTGAGGAATCGCGCCGCGTATCGTCAATCAGCAGGTAGGCCAGCACATCGTCACGTTCCAGCGTGACCTCCAGCGCCGAAACCTCGACGGTGTTCAGCGCCGCGCGGGTCAGCGCCGGGCGCGGCGGCGGTGCGCCGGCGGTGCGCTTGGCAATCGCCGCTTGCCCCGCCCTGATCACCTGCAGTTCCAGCGGCTCCACCTGGTTGCCGCCGCCACAGCCCGCCAGCAGCGCGCCAGCCAGCAGGGCCGCGCACATTCTGGTCCGATGCATCACCGGACGTGCCACCGCATCTTTCCGCGTCATTCCCAGACCCTCGCCCATTGATCGCTCAGCGCCTTGCTGTGCGCTTCGCGGACCTGGCCGTAAAGCCGGCCCGGCACATGCACCATCTGGCCGCCGTCACGCTGCACCGGGCGGATCGTGGTGCCGGTGGATTTGCGGCTGGGCTGGCCCAGGAACCAGGTCAGCGGCATCGAGAAGCGGATCCCCTTGTCGAACGACCCTTCGCCGAAATCCGCCGCCGACACGTTGGTCAGGGTAAAGAAGCCGCCCACCGACCAGCCGTTGTCGAAATAGCGGTCCAGGCTGAAGGTGGCGCCGACATCGCCGGCCAGGTAGCGACCCGCGTCGACCCGTGCGAGGAAACCGGCGCCGAAATCGTAATAGGCCGAGGCATGGCCGGTGAAGACACTGTAGCTCTGGAAGCCCAGGCGCTGGTCAAAGTCGCGCTGCACGACATAGTTGGCCTCAAGCCCCAGCGCCAGCGGGCTGCCCACCGGTTTCCACAGCACCTCGGTGGAAATCCCGCCGTACATGGCTTCGAGGTACCCGGCCGTTACCCGGGCATAGAGATCCTCGCGCGGCTTCCAGTAGTAGGCGCCAAACAGATTGTTCAGCGTCGTGTCATACTGGGCGTATTTCACCTGATCGGTGCGCACATGCGGCAGCACCGAATTCGACGACCGGCCGTCCTTGACATTGCCGGCGATCCGCTGGCGGATCTTGCCCGCGAACACCCAGCCCGGCGCCGGCCGCCAGGTGGCGCCGAGATCGACGCCGACATCCATGCGGATCGGCTGCGAGGGATCGAAATAGGCCGGATCGAAGTAGGGGGTCAGCGCCCAGGCAAAATCGGGGTAAAGCCCCGGCGCCACCACCGCCGTCTCAGACCGCGCGCCGGCATCGGCAAAGCCGGTCACCGCCAGCAGCGCCTGCGTGCTCTGGCCATCGAATTCCAGCGCCTCGAGGTCCGAGCGGCGGATGATCGTCGCCGACAGCGCCATGTTCGCCTCGACCGGGACCAGCCGGAAGGTTTCCACCGAGGCCGGCATCACCTGCGCCAGCGCCCGCGCCGCCCGGCCCACCGCATTGGCAAACGACCGGTACTGCAGGTTGCGGAACCGCAATTCGGCCGTATTGGCCGTGACGTCGAGCGATTCCAGGATCAGCCCGTCCTCTTCGAGAATCGGCGCCAGCCGGTCGGCCAGGCCCAGCACCCGGCTGCGCGAGGCGGCCCAGCTTTCGTCCCAGGCCGCCGGATTGCTGTTGCGCGACGGGCGCGCGGCCACGGCCTGCGGCGCCGGCGCCAGCGTCAGCGGGCGGGTCGGGTATTTCGGGTTCAGCTGGATCTGCGCCGAAATACCCAGTTCCGAACCATACATGTAGTAGGCCCCGATCCGGGTGCGCGGGGTCCACTGGTATTCGACACCGAAGTTGAACGGCGATTTCTTGACGAAGACGGATGTGGTCTGGGTCTCGGTCACGTAATCGTCCGAGGAATATTCCAGCTTTAGCGACAGCCGGTCGTTGGGCTGGTACTCCAGCCCGCCGAACAGCGCGAAATCGCCGCGAAACCACTGGTCATAGGCCGGCTCGCCGCCCGTGGCATTGGGGTTGTAGGGCGGCCGGAAACCGGTGGTGCCCAGCGGGTTGTAGCTGCCCAGCCGGCCCCAGCCGATACCGGCGGTCGCCTTCAGCCGCCCCGGCAGCGTGTTGCGTCCCACCGGGGGCAGCTGGAAATTCTTGGTCGCCACGAAATATTCCGCAGCATAGATCCCGGTGCCGACGAAATCCTGCAGGCCCAGGGTGATCTCGGGCCAGAGCCGGGTTTCCTTCTTCAGCCGGAACCGCAGGTCGAAACCCCGGTCGTAGTAGGTCGAGAACCCGCCCAGGTTCCAGTTGTCGATGCCGGTATAACGAAAGCTGGCCGACATCCACGGCGTCGGTTGAAAGGTCAGCGTGAACCGGGTCTGGCCGCCGAAATAGCTCAGCGTCGTGGTGTATTGCCCTTCGGGCAGCATCTCGGCCGACGGCATGTCGATCAGGCCGGGCGAGCCATAGGTGGTCAGGCTGGGCGTATAGGGCAGTTTGAAGGTCGGCTCATCGGGTGAAACCGGCAGGTTCCCGGCGTCATCCTGAACCGGCTCGTCAAGCGCGCTGCCGCTTTGTGTGCCGGTTTGCGCCCGGGCCGCCCCCGGCCCGAAGGACGCGGCGACAAGCGCGATGCACAGCAACGCAGCGGCCCACAGGCCCCCGCGCGCCGCCGAAGGATCGACTGAACGGCCCGCCGGCCGCTCTGCCGGCACACCACCGGACCCG
>Ga0213840_1000564_pt1 | contig 49173 bp, 45 predicted proteins | sample SWPATP22_FD_160132 | JGI IMG/M metagenome (GOLD analysis project Ga0213840, IMG submission 160132) | Coastal seawater microbial communities from Marineland, Florida, United States - SWPA TP2 #2 | ecosystem: Environmental > Aquatic > Marine > Coastal | place: USA: Florida | collected 2016-08-14 | reverse complement strand
ATATTATAAACCAGAGGTTTATTCTTCTTTCTCGCCAAAACCTGTTAGAATTTCGTTAAACAAGGGCAAAGCTACAACGCTTTGCCTATTATACCCCGTCAGGATTTATAAATTTACAGTCATATAGTGATGGCTAATATTAATTATATAACCATTTTCTAAAAACAGTTACCTTCACGGGCAATATTATGAGACAAATTCTACTTGCGCTGCTGATACTATCCTTAGGCAATACCAATATTTTCGCACAGGATGGTTACAAACTCAAATTGAAATTTACAGACCAAACCGACCAGAAGATATTTCTTGCACACTACTACGGCAAGCCCTTACCCACTATTTACAAAGTAGACTCAGGCATGATCGACAAGAACGGCAATGCGGTATTAGAGTCGAAGAATAAGATAATAGGCGGGTTGTATATGATCATAATGGGGGACAACGCCCACTATTTTGAATTCCTGCTGGACAACGGCAATACACTGGATATGACAGCTACTGTAGCGAAAATGCCGTTGGGTGTTACATTTAAGAACAGTCCGGAAAATGAGCGTTTCTTTAAATACGTGAGTTTCCTTAATGATGTTGGTTCTAAACACCAGCAACTTGCTGCTGATATAGCCAAGGCTAAAAGCAAAAAGGATTCAGCTGCTATACAGGACAAATTCAGGGCATTATCTGTTGATGTGACCAATTTCAGAAATGCTTATATCAAGCAGCACCCTAATACGTTTTTGAGTAATATTTTCCGTGCATTGGAAGCTCCTGAGGCTATTGCAACAATGAATACAGATTCGCAAGAGGATGCGGAAGCACGCTATCGCTCATACAAAGAGCATTATTGGGATAATATAGCTTTTGATGACGAGCGCCTGGTATACACTCCATTGCTGCAAAGCAAGCTGGAGGAATATTTCACCAAGCTGGTGCCGGGTATACCTGATACTTTCAATAAAGAGGCCGACATCGTGGTAGAGAAAGCTAGAGCCTCTAAAGAGATGTTCAAGTACATAGTACACTGGATAACCAACTATGCGCAGGAAAGCAACCTGATGGGCATGGATGCGGTTTTTGTACATATGGTGGAGGCTTATTACATGAAAGGCGATGCCTTCTGGCTCAACCAGGGTACACTTGAAAAATATATGGAGCGTGCACGGGCTATTGCGCCGAATGTTATAGGTAACATTGCACCGGAACTAAACGTGACCAAACTTGATGGTGGCGAGTTCGCATTAAGCCGCCTGGATGCTAAATATACCTTGTTGGTATTCTGGTCGCCTGATTGCGGACATTGTGAGGAAGAAATACCAAGGATAGACTCTATGATAAAGGCTGAAGGATTTGAAAAAAAAGGATTGAAAGTAGTAGGTTTTAACATAGACAAGGAGACCGATAAGTGGAAACGTATTATAGATAAGAATAAACTGGACAGCTGGATACATGTATATGATCCGGAGCGTACGTCAAAATACAGGTCGCAATATGACGTGTATGGTACGCCTAGTGTATATTTGCTGGACGAAAAAAAGATCATCAGGGGTAAAAAGCTGGATCATACCAATATCCCGCTGATCATTAGCATTCTGGAAGAAGAAAATGCAGCTAATTAATAAAACAGGTTTTTACAATAACGAAAAAAGTATATATGCGTAAGGTATTACTCAGCCTTGTGCTGATGATGTTTGCTGTGGCAACTGTTCAGGCACAAATAAGAACTTTTAAAGGTAAAGACGGATATAAGATCAAGGTGAAGTTTACGGATGTAACGGATAGTAACATCTACCTGGTGCATTATTATGGTAAGCCGTTGCCTACTATTTACCGTACAGACTCCGCTACGCTGAATAAGAAAGGGGAAGCGGTATTCCAGTCAGACACTTTTACGCTGGGAGGTATATATATGGTGCTGATGTCAGATAAGGCTTCGTACTTTGAAATACTGCTGAACAATGGTGATGAGTTCTCCGTAACAGCTACAAAGGCTGATCTGCCATCAGGTATCAGTTTTAAAAACAGTGATGAGAACACCCGCTTCGTGAAGTATGTATCATACCTGACCGATTATGGTAAAAGAAGCATGGAGCTGAATAAGGAGTTTGAAAGTGCTGAAACGGCAAAAGATACGGCTAGGGTTAGGGAAGAGTACAAAAAGCTATCTAAGGAGCTGAAGGACTATCGTGAAGATTATATAAAAAAATACCCCAATACGCTGCTCAGCAATATATTCAATGCATTGAAAGTGCCGGAAGTGCCTGAAGGGAAACACTATTTGCCTGATGGTACGGAGGATAGCTCATTTGCGTATGAATATTACAAAGGGCACTACTGGGATGACTGGAACTTCCGTGACGACCGCCTGATACATACACCGATATACGATGGCAGGCTGGAAGAGTATTTTGAAAAGCTGGTTCTGCCGATTCCGGATACATTCCAGATGGAGGCTGATAAGATCCTGGCTAAGGCTAAAGGCACACAGGACATGTTCAAATATACCCTGTGGTGGCTGACAAGGTTCGCTGAGTCGAGCAAAGTAATGGGTATGGATGCTGCTTTTGTGTATCTGGTAGAAAACTATTATATGAGGGGTGAGGCGTTCTGGCTCAGTTCAGACGACCTGCAGAAATATATAGACAGAGCACAGAAAATAGCACCAAACGTATTAGGAAAAATAGCACCTGAACTGAAAATGCCGGATTGGGATGGTAATATGCACTCACTGCACGAATTAGATGCAAAGTACACATTACTGATATTCTGGTCGCCTGAATGCGGGCACTGCCTTACAGAAATGCCGCAGGTAGACTCGCTTTACGAGGCTGTACTTAAGAAAAAAGGTGTGAAAATATACGGCGTACGTACAGAAGGGGAGGTTGATAAGTGGAAGGAAGTAGTAAAGGATAAAGGCCTGGACGACTGGATACATGTGTATGATCCTGAAAGAAAGACAAGATTTAGGTCTGATTACGATATTTATAGTACACCTGTTTTATATTTGCTGGACGAAAGAAAGATCATCAGGGGTAAAAGAATGGATCACTCTAACATTATGGACGTGATAGAGATGCTGGAAAGAAAAGAAAAAGACAAAAAAAAGGCGAATAAAAAGTAATATCTAAAACATACTAAATATGCTAATGCGAAAGCTGACCTTAACTTGTGCCATCGCGCTGCTGACTGTAAATATGTTATCTGCGCAAACGCTGTTCAAATTCGGAGATACACCTGTTGAGAAAGATGAATTTCTGAGGGTGTACAAGAAAAACGCCATCAACCAGAAGCCGGACTACAGCCGTGCCGCACTGAAGGAGTACCTTGACCTGTACTCCCTGTTCAGGATGAAAGTAAAAGAAGCTGAAGAGCAGCGCATGGATACCATTACAAGTATCCAGTATGAGCTGGGTAATTACCGTAAGCAACTGGCACAGGCATACCTTACAGACGAAGAGGTAAGTAAAAAGCAGGTAGAAGAAGCATATGACAGGCTGAAAGAGAACATAAAAGTTGCTCATATCCTGATCCTCTCTTCTCCTATGGCACCATCAAAAGATACGGTTGCCCCTTATAAGAAGATAGATAGCTTGTATAAAGTTATCACAAGCGGCAAAGCAGATTTTGCTAAGATGGCCGAAATGTATTCTGATGATAAAGTTTCTAAAGTAAATGGTGGAGAGTTAGGTTATATCACTGCACTGCAAACTTTATACGATTTTGAAAATGCAGCATACAAAACACCTGTAGGAAAGGTTTCAAAACCATTCAAAACACAGTATGGTTACCATATCCTGAAAGTGCTGGACAGGAAGCCTGCGCTTGGTGAAGTACAGGTAGCACAGATCATGCTTTCTGCGCCACAATCAAAAAGCGAAGAAGAGCGTGCGGAAGCACTGAAGAAAGCTAACCAGGCAAAAGCAGAGTTGAAAAAAGGTGCTGATTTTGATGAAATGGTAAAAAAATACTCTGACGATAGCTATACCAAAGACAACAACGGCTTATTGGAAAAGTTTGGTGTAGGTGCTTATGTTCCTGAATTTGAGCATGCAGCATTTGCCCTGAAGAAGCCGGGTGACGTTTCTGACGTGATCAAAACAGATTATGGTTACCACATACTTAAGCTGGTTAAGAAATATCCTATCCAGCCTTTTGATAGTATGAAAGCCGAACTGAAGGGCCGCGTAGAGCGTGACGGACGTGCCCAGATAGCCCGCGAGGTGTTTTACAACAACATCAAAGAGAAAAACAAATTCAAGGAGTATCCTGAGAACGTAGCTAAACTGAGAACCTATTTTGTTAACAGTATAGCTGATACAGGAAAGGATGCCAATATTTTTGAGGCTGAGGATTACAAAGGTCCTTCAAGCACATTGTTTGAGCTGAAAGGAGTAGCTTATAAAGCATCGGATATGCTGACATATGCCGAGCAGGTAACTAGGGGCAGGGTAATGGGCCCTAAGGAAATGATCTTCAATAATATTTACGACAACTATGTAAAGACAGTTGTAAATGACCTGGAAGAAGAAAACCTGATCAACGAAAAACCTGAATTCAGGAACCTGATGAATGAGTATAAGGATGGTATCATGCTTTTTGAACTGATGGATCGTAACGTATGGGGTAAAGCATCTAAAGATACTGCAGGCCTGAAGGCATTTCACGAGAAAAGGAAAAATAATTACATGTGGCAGGCCGGCTTCCGTGGCTCTGTATACACCTTCAAAACAGAAGATGCATTGAAAGATGGTCTTAAGCTGTTGTCTAAAAAAGGCACTACAGATGAGGATGTGATCAAGAAGCTGAATACTGAGAAAACCCCTGCTGCTGTAAGCATCCAGAAAGGTTATTATGAGTTCAGCAAGTTCTCAGACTTCCCTAAATCTGCTATCAAAGCGGGTAAAGCAACTGATGCCAAGAAGAACGATGACGGTACCTATACTGTTGTAATGGCAAAAGAAGTGTTTGAAGGTGAACATCCTAAATCATTGGATGAAGCAAGAGGGTACGTAATAGCAGAATACCAGGATTATTTAGAGAAAAACTGGAATGCAAAACTGCGCGAGAAATACCCGGTAAAAGTCAACGAAGATGTATTTGACAGTATGGTCAAATAATTTGTAATAAGTTAATTTTTAAACGGCTTCCTGTTAATCAGCGGAGCCGTTTTCTTTTATGGGGCTTTAGTTTGTATCTTGTTATTGTCTTAAATCATTTCAATGAAGATATCATTTCACGGCGCGGCGCGCACTGTTACAGGTTCAAAACACTTACTACATTTGAATAACCCGCAAAAGAAGATACTGTTGGATTGCGGCATGTTCCAGGGTATGGGTAAGGAAACATTGAAGTTGAATGCTGAATGGGGGTTTGAGCCGGGCGAGGTTGATTACGTTATACTTTCTCATGCCCATATAGACCATATAGGCCTTTTGCCTAAGCTGGTGAAAGACGGTTTTAATGGGAGGATATTCTGTACACCACCTACAAGAGAGTTGCTGGAGTTACTGTTAAAAGACTCAGCTTATATACAGGAGGCAGATGTGCGACATATAAACAAGCGTCGCGATATGCAGGGCAGGGATAGGGTAAAACCCCTGTATGTAGAAGAAGATGTTTACAAGGTATTGCCACTGATAGAAACTGTTGAGTACCACGAAAAGTATAAGATAGATGATAGCGTGGAACTTTATTATACCGATTGCGGACATATATTGGGGAGTGCTGCGGTAAACCTTAAATTGAAAGAAAACGGTAAGGTTGTACGCCTGACATTTAGTGGAGATGTAGGAAGATACAGGGACGTACTGCTGCGTTCACCCGAAGATTTTCCACAGGCTGACTATATTATCATGGAGTCTACTTATGGGGATAAGCTGCACGATCTTGTGGCGCCTGCAGCAAATGACCTGTTGCGCTATATTGAGGAAACCTGCCTGACGAAAAAAGGCAAGCTGATCATACCTGCATTCAGCCTGGGGCGTACACAGGAGATACTGTATATGCTGAATATGCTGGAGTTGGAAAACAGGCTACCCAAATTGACCTACTATGTAGACAGCCCTTTGTCAATTAAAATAACCAATGCCATAAAGCGTCACCCGGAGTGCTTTAACAACCATGTACAGGAGTTGATGCGGAAAGACAGTGATGTATTCATGTTCAGGGGGCTGGAGTTTATAGAGCATGTAGAGGCATCAAAAAGGCTCAATTCATCGAATGAACCATGTGTTATCATTTCTGCATCAGGTATGGCGGAAGCAGGTAGAGTGAAGCATCATATTGCAAACAACATCGGTGAGGCAAACAATACTATATTGATGGTGGGCTACTGCGAACCAAACTCACTGGGCGGCAGGCTGAAAAGAAAGCCGGATAGTGTAGGTATATTCGGAACGCAGTACAATGTAAGGGCGGATATCGGAATCATAGACTCTATGAGTGCTCATGCTGACTATGAAGATCTGTCTCAATGGTTGGGCTGCCAGCACAAAAACGAGGTAGCTAAAATATTTTTAGTGCATGGAGAGTATGACGTGCAGGAAAAGTTTAAAAACAGGTTGCTGAGAAAAGGTTTCCCTGATGTACAGATACCTGCCCTGCACCAGGAGGTAGGCTTAGGGCACTGATAAATCCATTTAGTTGTATAACACATCCTCGTCATCCAGTCTTTTCAGCTGGATGTCCGTTACTGCGGAAACAATGATGGGATACTTCTCTATCGTTACGTCAGATTGGTCAAGGCCGAAAGCGCGCTCTTCTGACAGGCTGATGTTTTTCAGTATGAAGTAAGCCTTCATCACCAATCTTTCCCATAGTGGCAACTCGTTGTCGCGCGACAGGAATTTTTCTATTACAATGAACCTGAAATCGCCCATGATGTTATTCCTGTTCAGCGATTCGTAGCGGTTGGCAACATTTATTTCCTTGTTGCTCACCATTTCTTCCACCACCTTGCGGAACATCAGGTGTATCTTGTGGTCTACACGGAACCCAAGCCTGAACTCAACACGAATTATCTCGTTGGGAACAATGGTTTGTACTACATATTCCATTGTATAAGGGTCGTCCAGTACATCTACGTGTACAAACCAGTATATGTCAGCACGTTTGGGTTTACGTTGTAAAATAGAATACATCACTTTGTGCTCTATCTCTCGGGGGTTATTGGCGCTGGTCAGGTACACTAAGTGGGTAGAATATTTCAATGTTGATTTGTCGTTGCTCAGGTCCTGCAGGTCGGGTACGTACTCGTCCAGCCTTACAAACTCTACGTACCTGTTCTTTATCTTTCTTGCCTTGAACCATGCAAACATGACTGTAAACAGAATGCCGCCTATCAGCAGGGCGAAGTAACCACCATGTGGGAACTTCTCAAGGTTGGCCACCAGGAATGATCCTTCAATGGTAAGGAATACCGCCAGGTATGTTGCTATCCATATCATAGCTACCCGCTTGATGAACAGGTAGTAGGCGAACAGGATGGACGTCATGGTCATACAAATAGCAATAGCGAGGCCATATGCCGCTTCCATATGAGATGATTTCTGGAACAGCAGTACGATAGTGATACAACCGATAAACAAAAGCAGGTTGATACCCGGTATGAAACACTGTCCCCTTTCCAGTGATGGATAGCTGATCTTCATTTTCGGCCATACATTCAGCTTCACAGCTTCGCTTATCAATGTAAAGGAGCCTGATATCATGGCCTGGCTGGCGATAATTGCGGCCAGCGTAGCAATGATGATACCTATGATAACAAATGAATCCGGCATCAGGTCGAAAAAAGGGTTAGCGTTTGCAGACGACCAGGTAACCCCGTTATGATTTTTAAGCAACCATGCACCCTGCCCCAGGTAGTTGGCAATAAGTGCAGATTTTACAAATATCCATGATATACGGATGTTACTTTTTCCGCAGTGCCCCAGGTCTGAATAAAGCGCTTCTGCCCCTGTAGTACACAGGAATACCGCACCCAGTATCCAGAAACCTTTAGGATAAGCCGTTAATAACTGTACTGCATAGTATGGGTTGAACGCCTTAAGTACAGCCCAGTTCTCACTGATATTAGCAAGGCCGAATGTCGCCAGCATCAGGAACCATATCATCATAACCGGCCCGAAATACTTACCCAGGTATGCGGTGCCGAATTGCTGGAAAAAGAACAGCCCCGATAGAATGATAATTACTATAGTTACAATGGTCTTGTCTGTTACAGTGCCAATACCGGGTATAGCCTGCAAGCCCTCTACGGCTGATGTAACGGAGATAGGAGGTGTTATCATACCATCGGCCAGCAGTGTAGCGCCACCTATCATTGCCGGAAATACCGCCCATTTGCCATGGCGCCGCACTTGTGCAAACAGGGCGAAAGTACCGCCTTCGCCTTTGTTGTCCGCTTTTAGTGTCAGCAGTACATACTTAACCGTTGTTTGCAGGGTAAGCGTCCATATCACGCAGGAAAGGCCTCCGAGTATAAGCATCTCGCCTATTTCCTTTCCATTACATATGGCATTCATAACGTACAAGGGAGATGTCCCTATGTCGCCGTATATAATGCCGAGTGCTACTAATAGCCCGGCGGCTGATGTTTTATGCAGATGTTTTCCCAAAATGCGCTAACAGAGACGTTATCAAAAGCAAAGTTAATGTTAAAAATATTGCTAAGAAAAGAATATACTAACTTTGCGGCGATAAATGGTACAAATAGGTAATATACAGTTAGGCGACTTCCCTTTATTGCTGGCGCCGATGGAGGATGTTAGCGACCCGCCTTTTCGCGCGGTGTGCAAAGAGCATGGTGCAGACCTGATGTATACGGAGTTCATATCGTCAGAAGGCCTGATACGTGACGCCATTAAAAGCAGGCAGAAGCTGGATATTTTTGAAGAAGAGAGGCCCATAGGTATACAGATATTTGGCGGCGATGAAGAGGCTATGGCAATGGCGGCCAGTATTGTAGATACCACGAATCCCGACCTGGTAGATATCAATTACGGTTGCCCGGTAAAGAAAGTGGTATGTAAGGGTGCCGGGGCCGGTGTGCTGAAAGATATTGACCTGATGGTCCGTTTAACGAAAGCCGTTATCAAATCAACAAGGCTTCCCGTGACGGTAAAAACCCGCCTGGGCTGGGATGATAACTCAAAGAACATTGAAGAAGTAGCGGAAAGGCTGCAGGATATAGGGGTAGCGGCATTGTCAATACATGGACGCACCAGGGTACAGATGTACAAGGGTGAGGCTGACTGGACATTGATAGCCAAAGTAAAAGAAAACCCGAGGATCAAAATTCCCATATTCGGCAACGGAGATATAGACAGCCCGCAAAAAGCGCTGGAATATAAAAACAGGTATGGTGTAGACGGTGTGATGATAGGAAGGGCTGCTATTGGTTACCCATGGATATTCCGCGAGATAAAACATTTCCTGGCAACCGGTGAAACACTACCTCCTCCAACACTTGAGGAAAGGCTTGCTGCTTGTCGCAAACACCTGTACGGCTCATTACAATGGAAAGGTGAGCGCCTGGGTATACTTGAAATGAGAAGGCATTATGCTAATTATCTGAAAGGCTTGCCGAATATAAAAGACTTCAGGACGAAGCTCGTATCGCTGGATACTCCGGATGAACTGGAAGAGGTGTTTGTAGAAATAAGCAGGTATTACGACGGTTTCGCAGTTGAGGTATAAAGTGTTATTTGTAAAACCTTAATATCGCGAAAAAGCATACGCTGATAATAAGTACCGAAAACAACAGTATACCCAAAACATATTTAGGGGTCAGGCTCATGACATTATCTCGCGATTGTCTGCGTTTTTCCAGTGTATTGTTCTCAATGCTATCCATATTCCGGCTGATAGATAACAGGCTGTCCATTGTTTTTTTCCCGTTCAGCAGGTATTCCTTTTTTAAGTCGGGGTTATTGGTAAACTCGTTTTTGAACTCCATTGTTTTCCTGAGTAAGCCAAGTCGTTCTAACGTGATGTCTTTTAATTTATCGGCATAGTCAGCTTGTTCAGGATTGTCAGCAGTTAGTATATTAATAGTGTCAATTGTATTCAGTGCATGAGTATTGGCGGCCTGCCAGTGCTCCAGGAATATAGAATCGTCTGTAAGCAAAAAGCCTCTTTGTGCAGATTCTGATTTACTGACATCTGTTTCTACCTGTTTTATTTTCTGCTTGATGCGTATACTGGTGCCCACAAGGTCTATTGCTGAGTTCAGGGCCTGTATCCTATAGTAGAAAAACGCGCCACAAAACAATAACGACAGCATATATATCAGAAATAGTATCGTTGTAAATTTTATGTAGTTGTTTTTTCCTTTCATTATACGCTCATGCGGTTTATGCCCGGTCGGTCAAATGTAGGTAAACAACATAATTATTTATACTAAGTAATGAGTATATATGATTGTTTAATTCGTATTGATTTGGATATGATATGTGTTGTGTCGTTACCTTACCTGGCGTGCAAAAAGGTAAACTGCCAATACCCCGAATATCATATTGGGTATCCATACTGCAAGTAATGGGTCGAGGCCTGATTTGGTAGCGAAAGTATTAGTCAGTTGCATGGCCATGATATACGTCGCACTGATGACGATGCCCAATGCAAGGTGCAAGCCACTACCTCCTCTTACCTTACGGCTGGCAATACATACACCGATGATAGTCAGTATAAGCCCTGCAAAGGGTTGTGCCGTACGCCTGTATTTTTCTACGTAAAAGAAGCTAAGTGTTTCCCGGCCACGTAGCTTTTCACGGGCTATGTATTTGTTCAGTTCCGGTGTGGTCAGTGCGTCCTTAATCGCCTCATCCTCGCTCAGGTCGCGGGGAGTAAAAGGGAATTCTTTTTCCAGGTCGGAAAACTGTTCAAAGGTCTCTTCAAGGCTGTCGTTGGTACGTACTTTCACACTATACAACTTCCATATTTTGTTCACGGAATCGTAGCTTACACGGTCGGCCATGATCTTCTCTACCATATGTGTACCCTCTATGGTTTCGGCGGTAAACCTGTACCCGTAGTTAGAGGTATAGTCGTAGTTCTGGATGAATATATACAGGTTCTCGCGCAATCTCAGGTGTACGTTCTTATCAGATGATTGTACCGCGTAATGGAGATATTTATTTTCAAAAGCTATTCGCTCTTTATTGGCGGCGGGTACAACATAGTGGTTAGCCAGCAGTGATATCAAACATAAGAAACCGCCTGCGATCAGGAAGGGGCGCAACATACGCTGAAATGATGTGCCCGACGCCAGGATCGCAATGATCTCAGACTTATACGCCATCTTCGAGGTAAAGAAGATAGTGGCGATGAATATGAACAATGGAAACAGCAGCGCTGTAATGTGTGGAATGAAATTGCTGAAGTAATTGAGTATCTCGCCGGTGGGTACCTGCTTGCTGACAAACTCCTCTACTTTTTCTGAATAGTCAATAACACAGGCTATGATAGCCAGTATCATGATAGCGTAGAAAAACGTACCAAGGAACTTTTTAATTATGTACAGGTCCAGCTTTTTCATCGATCCGTTACAGTCTTTGTTTTAAAACCGGTATCATTTCCTTTTTCCATGCTGTGAAATCTCCCTGTAAAATATGGTGGCGTGCTTGTTTTACCAAATGCAGGTAAAAAGACAGGTTGTGTATACTGGCTATCTGCAGACCCAGCAGTTCATTGGCGGCCACCAGGTGACGCAGGTAGGCTTTTGTGTAATAGTTGCTGGTAGGGCAGTCTATACCGTCGTCTATTACGCTGAAGTCGTTCGCCCATTTTTTGTTTTTTATATTGATGACCCCCTTGCTGGTGAACAACATGCCATTGCGTCCGTTGCGGGTAGGCATCACACAGTCAAACATATCTATACCCAGCGATATGTTTTCAAGGATATTCCACGGTGTGCCTACCCCCATCAGGTATCGTGGCTTATCTTCCGGCAGGTGCTCGCAGCACAGCGCGCACATCTCATACATCATCTCTTCCGGCTCACCTACAGATAGTCCCCCTATGGCGTTGCCATCGCAACCCATAGACGCAATAAATTCTGACGATTCTTTCCGCAGATCTTTATAGGTGCTGCCCTGTACTATCGGGAAGAGGCTTTGCTCATACCCGTATTTAGGTTCTGTATCGCTCATATGCTGCACGCACCGTGTCAGCCAGCGGTGGGTCAGCTCCATCGATTTTTTTGCGTACCCGTATTCTGAAGGGTAGGGCGGGCATTCATCAAAAGCCATGATAATATCGGCACCTATGCTGCGCTGTATATCCACCACGTTCTCCGGTGTGAATAAATGCCTCGATCCGTCTATATGCGACTGGAATAATGCGCCTTCTTCTTTCAACTTACGGTTGTTTGATAATGAGAACACCTGGTAGCCGCCACTGTCTGTAAGTATAGGTTTGTCCCAACCCATGAACTTGTGCAGTCCGCCTGCTTGTTCCAGTATCTCCGTGCCGGGGCGCAGGTACAGGTGGTAGGTGTTACCTAATATGATCTGTGCCTGTACTTCTTCTGTAAGTTGTTGTTGAGTAACAGCTTTTACGGTTCCCACGGTGCCTACCGGCATGAATATAGGCGTTTCAATGGCACCGTGAGCGGTTGTTATCACTCCGGCCCTGGCCTTTGACTGTGTATCTGTTACTGAAAGTTCAAATTTCATTATCGCTGTGCAAAAATCTATGATATAAACACAATACAGTGTTAAAACACAATATTTTTAAAGTATTAATTCTTTCTGTTTCTTTGCCTTATGTTCACCAATGCGGCATTTTTCTTCTTTTTGTTTTGCATCGCCATTCAGCTGGGGTTTGTGTTGTATTTCTTTATCCGCATCTTCACGCCGCCGGAAAAAAAGCTCAACTACGCACCCGATCAACCGGTGTCGGTTATCATATGTGCTAAGAACGAGGCTGAAAACCTGAAGGCTAACCTGCCCTCAATTTTGGCGCAAAGATACACGAATGAAGCCGGTAATACACATTTTGAAGTGGTGGTGGCCGATGATGCTTCCACGGACAATACACAAGAGGTGCTGCGCGAGTTGCAAAAGAGCTACCGCAACCTGAAAGTAGTAACTATAGGGACAGGTGAAGAACGAAAACTCCCCGGCAAAAAACATGCATTGAGCAGGGCTGTTGCTGAGGCTAAGCATGATATATTCCTGATGACGGATGCCGACTGTGTTCCAGCTACAGCTATCTGGATCAAAAAGATGATCCGACCTTTCAAAGATGGTAAAGAAGTAGTGGCCGGGTATGGTAAATACGAAACAGAGGACTCGCTGCTTAACTCCTTCACCCGTTGGGAAACGGTACATACATTCCTGCAACTGAGCACATATGCACGTGCCGGGGTCCCGTACATGGCTGTAGGGCGCAACCTGGCCTGTACACGTGCGGCTTTCGAGAAGGCTCAAAACTCGCCTCAATGGGCAAAACTACCATCCGGTGACGATGACCTGCTCATCAACGCTGCTGCTGCAAAAGATAACGTAGCAGTAGTTACCAGTGCAAAGGCATTTACCACTACTACTGCTAAAGCTGATTGGTTGTCATGGGCCAGGCAGAAACAACGCCACCTGTCTACAGGAAAGTATTACAGGTTCAGGGTGAAAACGCTGCTGGCCAAGTATGGATTCTCGCACGCCTTTGTATGGCTGGCGTTTTTCGTGTTGTTGTTTACGCCGTTTTGGGGCGAAGCTATTGCCATTATGATGATGCGCAGCCTAACATATTGGACACTCTGGCAGCGCGCTGCATGTATCCTCCGCGAAAAAAAACTGGTTCGTTTCTTCCCTTTGTTCGATTTTGGCTGGCTGATATATAACTTTGCCTTTCTGCCATACATAATCTGGAAAAACAAACAGCAGTGGACATAATCCTTAAATACTTCAGCGACTTTACAGCAGAGCAGGAACAGCAATTCAGGCAACTGGACGAATTATATCGCGACTGGAACGAGAAGATCAACCTCATTTCACGCAAGGATATAGATTCCCTGTACGAAAAACACATTCTGCATTCGCTGGCAATTGCCGCTACCTGCAACTTTCATCCCGGTGCTAGAGTGATAGACATAGGTACAGGTGGAGGTTTCCCTGGTATACCGCTGGCTATATTCTTTCCGGAGGTGGAGTTCCTGCTGGTGGACAGCATAGGCAAAAAAATAAAAGTAGTGAATGCTGTGGCTGAAGGTGTGGGGTTGAAAAACGTTACAGCCATACACAGCAGGGTTGAGGATGTAAAGAACCGTAAGTTCGACTTTGCGGTTTCACGAGCAGTAGCGCCATTGGGCGATCTGTGGAAATGGGTATCATCCTTCCTGGTAAAAGGTAAAAAGTCTGACGATCTGGATAATGGCCTTATATGCCTGAAAGGTGGCAATCTTCAGGATGAGATAAAGCAATCTGGCCTGCGCGCGCAGGTATGGAGTGTGTATGATATTTTCGAAGAACCCTTTTTTGAAGAAAAGTCGCTGGTGTACGTACCGGTGTAGTGCTATTGGTCGTCCTTCAGTTTCCTGTCTACATAAAATGGTGCAAACGGCAGCAGCGATGCAACGAATACCAGTGCGGCCTTGCCAAATTTCCAACTGTACTCCTGCCAGCATTGTATCAGCAGTATGGCATAGAGTATGAACAGCACGCCATGTGCCCAGCCTGTATACTTTACAGCTTCCGGCAAATCCGCGAAGTATTTCAGCGGCATAGCTATAAACAGCAACAGTAAATAAGATATCCCCTCCAGTACGGCTACCTGCCTGAAACGTTTTAATAATTGCCCTTTCATGGCTGCAAATATAGGGTAGGAAGTCAGTATTAAAAGGCCAATTGATCTTATTATATTTGGTGAGAATGAATGCACTCTTTTATATTATTTATTCAGGTACCACAAGAGTATTGAAAAGTGAGGATGTTAAAACTCAGGGTTACGCTGTCGGTCTTTTTATTAGCATTTTCTTTATTCCAATATATATGTTGGCTCTTTTGGGTGTCTCTTTAGTAAAACAATATTTTTTGCCTGAATACCAGGTGCTATATTATATATTGAAATTCTGTGTCATAGTAATATTTTTCGTGCTTATAATAAAGAGCTTTTATAAAGCGGCAAGAAATATAGAGCAAATTAAAGCAAAGTATGATGGTGTATTTACTAATAAGCAGGTTTACTATTTGTCCAGAGTTATCTTATTTATATTTATTGTTAGTTTTTTTTTAATACTTAAGCTTGCATCTAGCTTCGAGTAATGTGTGAGTCTAAGTCATACTTGCAGCCTGCTCAATATTCTTCTTCAAATCTCTAAGCCGCTGCTTTACATTCCTCTGCAAGTTTCGCTTTATTAATGCCCCCACAATGCTGAATGGGAAACGAAGCTGATAAGCATATATAAAACTAACTTCAGTCTTCCGATCCTTTATTTCTTTAAATGTCCATGTGCCAAAGAATGTTTTAAACATAAAAGGACCTTTAGTCATTTTTATAGCTGTTCGTTCCGGCCTGTTGAAAGAAACATATTCAGTTTCCATACCCAGCCCGTTTTTAGCAACACAGTATGCTTTTACGCCTGTATCTGCGGTTGTAGCACCATCTGTCAGCATAGCTTTTATTAAAAATGTATCCCAGCTGAGCCTGTTTTTATAATCCTGCGTATAGTCAAAAGCATACTCAGGACTACAATCAATTTCGATCCGCTCAGTGAACTTTATGTTTCTCATAGCTCGCTGTTCTTTTTTATGTATAGCTAAAGCATGTAGCTACAAAATAACACACTTTCTAAACAGCAGTCAAAGCATTTGCCCGGACCCCAACTAGTCCTCGTTTGAAACGAGGATTAACAGGAATGGCGTTTGCAACGCCAATACAATAAGTTTACACCTGTTCAGCGTTGCATATATCTACCTCGCCAACAGTAGCATGCCAACCAATCTCCGGCGGTATATATTGCAATAGTTTAAAATTTGAGTGACATTACTTATCTTACAATTGTATAACATGTGTAGCGATATGTGCAGCACATGTGCCATTCTATTGAAGAGCACCTTTATGAAGTATACACTTATAGCGCTATTGATTGCTTTTACCCCTTTGTGCGCATTGGCTCAGAAGCACAGTATATATGCGGATGTGGGCATTACCAATGTACGTTTGTTGCCCGGGGGCTCTGTTACATATAACTACAAATTAACCGGTTTTTTGGGTGCCGGTGCAGGATTCCAGGTACACAACTTTTTTCCGACAATTACTGACGAGCATAAGTATGTACCTGCGCTATATGCAGACTTGCGCTTTACAACCTGGGCAAAGAGGAAGAACAGCTTTATTTCGTTTCTTGATTTTGGGTGGGATATGTATAAAAAAGACAATGAGTATTACAGGGATAGTACATCTGTTGGGTTTGTACCACACAATAATGGTTTTTATAACAGTCTTGGGTTGGGGTACTTTCATAAGGTGACTAAAAATGGCGGTGGGGCATATGTTACATTGAAGTTGATGTTGAATTGGTATAACTACAGAGAGTATAGCATTCTTGCAGAAGAATACGATCGTTCATTGTTAGCAGCCAGTGGGAGTATTGCATTGTCAATTGGATATAAATTTTAAATCGGTGCTGCTATGAGATATATAGTTGTTCTTATCGCTATTGTTATCACGTTTGCGCAATGTAAGCCTGATATTGAGATGCAACCTACAGGTAGTTACGATACATTAGGAGTAACATGGATGACCATTGAAAGGAGCAATATTATATACTACTTTCAGGGTACAGGTGTAAAAGGCGCTTCTATTTATTCCGATCTGCATGAAGAAGCATATGAGGACCTGGTGGGCATATTCAACCCTGTGTTGCCTCAAAAGTTGCGCTACTTTGTATGGACGGATTTTGAACAGGCAAAGGGTATATTTAACGCGCCGGAATGGTCGGGTGGCTTTGCTTTGTCAAAACAGTGTGTATGCCATGTCAGGGCTGATATATCCCTGGGGCATGAGCTGGTACATGTATTGGCGTTTTGGGCCGATGGCATAGCACCATACACTTATTCAAGGTTTATCAATGAAGGTGTTGCAGTAGCTTTCGACCTTGAAGATCATGACAGGATAGAGTGGGCGAAGGAGGTATTAAAAGATTTTAAACTAAATAGTATAAAAGAATTGTGGAACGACCCGCAAGACCTCACACCTCACGAACTTATTTACCCTGTTGGTGGTGCTTTTATGGAATATATGTATCAGCAGAGTTCACGAGATGAGTACTTTACATTACTCAGAAACCAAACCATTACGGATGCGGAATTAATTTATGGTAAGGACCGCTTAGAGGAACTGATAAGGAATTTCGATAATCAGCTGGGGCTTTAAGGTCTGAGTAATACAGTATGAGCTGACAGAATATAATGGTCAATTAATATTATTTTAGCACCGTATATGCGCAAATCCCAATACAGGTTTTCGCAACCATAACTTATTAATGCTATTCAATAAATGAAGAAACTACTGATACCCTTCCTGCTATGCTGCTTCTCCAATGCATATGCACAAACACAGGATCTTATTGCCTTAGCCAAAGGTGAGTTTTTAGGCATGAATGCTCTGTATGATGAAAACGAAGACCTGTTCGGCTACATTTCAATATACAACTACGGTAAGACAAGCGAGAAAACAAAGAAGTTTGAATATGTGATCTTGGATAAAAACCTGAACCCCTTTGCTAACAATACGTTTGAAGGAGATATTACAGCAGGTGATTATTACGGATATATCAGTTTTGACGGTTCTGTTATATTGAGGCCAAGCAGGCTGGATGCCAGCCATGTGAAGCCTAAAGATATGTTCACCCCCTCTTCAATGATAATCGATCTGAAAACCAATACGATAAAGAGAAAGGTATATTATGATTTCGACCATGGAAATTTTAAAGAAGTGGTGGAGAATAATACATGGCGAGAGAACAGGAAAGAACGCAAGGCGGAAAGAAAAGAGAATGGTTTCGTGTATTACTCAACTGTTTCTGAGATAAAAGAGGGTGGTTACCTGGCGCATGCATACGATTATAAAGACGCTCACCCTGGCGAAAAAAGCCTGATGAGGTATGATGAAGACAAAAAACTGATGTGGACATATAAGTATAACCCGGACCCTACTAAAGCAAAATGGCAGGTGCTCTATTATCTTGAAAAAGATGAAAAATACTTTTTTGCATTGCTGAGAGACTATGTGGAGAAAGGCAGCAATACCAGCTATGGCATCCAGTCCGGCGCAAACTCTATACCTGATAAATTTTACCTGCTTGTACTGGATATGAAAACAGGTAAAGAGGTGCATAAAAAAGAAATTCCTGACCCGGATGGTATAATGCAGGATATTATGAGCTTCCCTACATACAGCTACAGCAATTTGGATAACGACAAGTCTTTTGACGATAAGATAGTTATGGTTGGGCGAGCCGGTGTACGTACCTACAAGTCAGGTGTTTCAAGGTTGCTGATAGACAGGGAAACTTTCGATGTTGATTTAAAGGCATTGTATTACAAAGATGATTTTAAAGAACATATACCACACATAAAAGCAAATGGCGGAGTAGGTAAAGGCTACTACCTCAACCCCAGGGATATTTTCTTTATGAAAGATGGAAGTGTAGGCATGCTGTATGAAAAGTATAAACCGGAAACAGAGTATACAGCCGTTAAAACCAGCGATATGATATACATCTACTTCGATAAGGATTTTAATATAAAAGGAACAAGGCTGTTCGAAAAAGAAAAGTCTAAATGGCGGCATTCAGATTACCTGTTTTCTCAAAATCTGAATGATGGTAATGATCTTGTATTCTTCTACAGGGATTATGAGAAAGATGATGAAGCAAAAGACAAGAACTGGAACCTTTATATTAATACATTAATAGGCGGAAAATTCAACCAGGAGGTAATACCTATTTCTTCAACAGATGACTATATGATATACCCCTATATAGCCAGGGAAGGGTATATAATGCTGAATGAGTTCAACAGGAAAGCAAAATATAATAAAATAAGGTTAGAGCGTCTGAATTATTGACAGGTTGTATCATTCCTGCACAGGATAAAAATCGGCAATGTTTTTTATCTCTGTTAAGTTCAGGTTCCACATGAAATTTAAAAACATCATGTAGCTCTCTGTTTGGTCTTTAGGTGTTACACGGTCAAGATATTTATTCAGTTTGTAGTCCCTTCTGGCTTCATAGAGTTTTTGCAGGCATTTGCTCATCCAGGTCTTATAATATTCCTCATCGTGGTTTGCCTGTAGGCTGAGTAGAGACTTATAGAGCGCTGATCCGTATTCCTCGTTGAAGAATAGATTTGGCATAAGTTCCTTTTCTGCCTGTACCCTTATTTTATCGTATGAATCAGTTTTTGGGGCATCGGCGGCACGCTCACTTACCGATCCCGGGAAAATATCGGCCAGGTATTTGATCCTTTCTTCTGTTTTAGGGTGCGTAGAAACTGAGTCTTCATCAAACCTCGGTTTGTATGCCGAATAGTTATAGGAAGAGAAATCTTCTCCTTTCAGCCACTTGTCTTTAAATGGCTGGCCGGGCAGGTCAAACAGGCGTTTATATATTGCTGCGTGCAAAGTGTCTTTGTTTGATAATGAATCATATGCTTCAATTATCTCAAGCGCTTTCACAAATGAGGATGAATTGTACCGTGTATTACTTAGCAGTACGTATCCCAGCGAATCTGCCTGCATTTCATGTTCGCGTCCTATTTCTTTTCCCCTGTATATTGAATTCCTCAGCAGCTCTAAAGCAAAGTCAGATCGTTTAATATCAGCATGTCTGATAGTCTTTACCTCTTCGATGCTTTCCTTATCTCGTTTGTAACTATTGTTCAGCGCTTGTATGGAGTGCTTCAATACTATATGTCCTATTTCATGTGCAATAATAGCCGCTACCTGGTCTTCGCTTTCAAGGTGGTAGAACAGTCCCATGTTTACGAATACGGTATGGTCGCCCATTGTATAAGCATTTGGTATGTTGTCTCGCACCAGCAATATGGATACATCTCCGGGAACAGCGGGATTCTTTGTCTTTATTTCGTGTAGTATTTGTTCAAGCAATGCTGACATGCCGGGCATATGCACCATATGGCCCTCTTTTATGCTTTCATTCAATGCTTTGAAAATGCTTTTATAGGTAGACACATAATGCCTGAACAGGTTTTTATCATAGGTCTGTTTCCTGAGCTCTTCAATAAAGTATTCGTTTTGAATAGGGTAGCTCTTCGCCAATGAATCTGTGTATGCGTTGCCTGTTGAGTCTGTTTTATCAGTGTTATGGGCATAAACTCCTGTAGAAAAGGTCATGAGTCCGGATACCAGGTATATCCAAATGAGTGCTGGGACAGAGGTCTTGTTTATGGGTTTGAAAAAATGCTTCAATTCAGGTTTTTGTCGAAAATAAGAAAAACATTCAGATAGACTATACAAACTGGTGATATGGTTGCTTCCTGTATTGTTGAAGGTGTGAGTTGACTTATGTAATTATTCAAACATATCCTCATTGTAATTAGATATTTCAATGCCCAGCCCCAGATTGCCTGCAAGTGCAACCAGGTTTGCAGGTAAGTACGTCGAGAATGTCCATTTGCCGGGATCGAAGTTTATGCCAAAATTGAGCGATGCATACTGGATATCTTTTTCGGCTAAAATATGTATCAATTTATGATGGTGTTTTTGCAGGTAAGATATAACGTCTTCAATCTGTTCGTTTAAGCTGTTGAAATCTGCATCGCTTATGCATGTGGATAGTATAGAGTAGGGGATTGGCTCACTATCCGGTTTTGTTTTATACCTCGGTGTCCCTTTGTATGTTTTCTTTTCAAACGTAAGTCCACATCTCTTTTCAAATGCATCAATGTCCAGGTGCTCGCCAATGATACTTAAAGTACAACTCATTTATAACTCTTTAGTAGTTCAATACTAATGATTTTATATAACATGTGTTCCCGTGTTTACAGTCCTTAACTTTACTAAGACTATAGCTGCTCATGAATGGGGTATATCATAAAACATTGATTTATCATGTCAAAATTACGTATATTTGTATTGTCGCCTGACTACGGTAATGTTGGTAGGCAAGTTCTTTGAAAGGTATATATCGAATTGTTTACTTTTTATATTCACTAAACAGGAAACAAAAAGAAACAATTTGGTTTTGTGAGGAGTGGTATTGAAGAGTTGTTATATATTATGTATTATTTGGTTTGTTTTTCTTATGTGGGTACACCCCTCAAAAACAGTAAATTTCGATACAAAACGATACAGAATGATACAAAACAGACATTGAGGGGTATGCTTGGTGTTTTATTGTTATTTATAATAGGTTTTCAGGGATTGCTGATTGTCATTTATCAGACATTTGTAAATATTTAACATATGGCACAATATTTGTGTCATTTTATAGTTATATTTATAACTCAAACTGCTCCCTATGAAGAAAATAACCGTCTCCCTCGCTCTGCTGGCTGCCGTATTGGTTGTAGCCTGTAATAAAAATGCTAAAATAGCAGACACCAAACCGGATACAGAAGTGTATCTCGATCTCTCTGATACATCCGGACAATACTTTACAAATGGTTTTAGCGCCGTCAACTACCCTGAAGTGATAGACAGGAAGGCTGTATTAGGCCGCGTGTTGTTTTACGACGGGCACTTGTCGCTGAATAATGCCGTATCATGCGGCAGTTGTCATAAGCAACAAAATGCTTTTGCTGATAATGCCCGTTTCAGTATGGGTTTCGAAGGCAGGCTTGCAGGCAGGAATACTCCTCCTATTCAGAACCTTTTGGGAGGGCGTACTATTACCAACATGTTAAAGGGCGATAAGCTCAGGCCTACAACTCAGGCTATGTTCTGGGATGGTCGCCAGAACAGTGTTGTTGAACTGGTGCTGAAACCTGTTTCCAACCATGTGGAAATGGGGATTGCAGACTTGAGTACATTACCGGCAAAACTCAATGAATTACCTTACTATAAAGGTCTCGTGCAGGATGCATACGGGCAGGATGAGTTGGACCTGGACATTATCTCTGAGTCAATTGCGTTTTTTATGATGTCTATCCGTTCAGACAGTACTCGTTTCGACATGCATGAGGACAATAAAGTTGCATTCACAGCACAGGAAGAATTGGGAGAGCACTTGTTCAACACCAAATATAACTGCGCTAGTTGCCACAATCCATTCACTCAGTATTATGGAAGCCATGCCGCAAATAACATTGGTCTGGACGTTGTATATAAAGATAAAGGCATGGGAGCTATCCAATCGAATGCCGGTATGGATGGTGTATTCAGAACGCCAAACTTACGCAATGTAGCTCTTACAGCGCCGTACATGCACGATGGCAGGTTCAATACACTGGATAGTGTGCTGGAACATTATAGCAGGGGTATAAAAGACCACCCGAACCTGGATACAAGGCTAAGGGATGATAAAGGAAAACCTATGAAGATGGACATATCGCCGGAAGAAAGGAAAGCGATCATAGCCTTCCTGCATACCCTTACAGACACAAGGACAATAACCAATCCCAAATATTCTAACCCATTCAGAACTAAGTAACTCACAAACAAAAGTATGATCAGACAGATAGCAGTATTTGTAGCAGGTGTGTTATGCACCTTTCAAAGCTCCGTATTTGCCCAGGACGACATGGCAGAACCTAAAACTAAGAAGATCAACCACCAGGTAGGTGTGCAGGTCAATGAGCTGGTAAGGCAGGTGTTCAATTTCAACGGCACCACCAGCAACCTGAACAATCCGTACTTGATCATGTACTCTGCAAACCTGGCTAAGTCTGGCTGGGGATTGCGCCTGGGCTTCGGTCCGGAGTTTAATACCTTCAAAGATGACGATGGTATCACCATCAGGGAGAATAATATTAATATTATCAACGCCCGTTTGGGTATAGAAAAGTCATTCCGTTTATCAGACAAATGGTCAACCGGCGCCGGGCTTGATGGTGTATACAGCAGTGATATCACGTTCTCAAAAACATCTGTCCGTTCTTTTGATTCAACTAATACCAATATTTCATCTTACCTCACTACTACGGGTGGTGGTGCTATGGCCTGGTTGCGCTACAATATATCCCCACGAATCCTGGTGGGCACAGAAGCGAGCTTTTACTATCGTGTAGGCAAGTTCAAACAAAAGGTAGATATCACTCGTAGAGTGAATAACGGTATTGGTGGAACAAACAAATTTGAAACTACCTATTCAACACTTGATAATAAGCTGAATGAGGGGAAATTTAATCTTCCCATGGTATTTTACCTGATAGTTGCCTTTTAGGAGTGAACATATCTGTACAAATTGTATGCAATCTGCAAAAAACAATGCTTAATTTGCGCCCTGTTCATAAAAATAGTTATTAAATGGGCCGGATATTTGAAGTACGTAAATCTAAGATGTTTGCCAGGTATGACCGGATGGCAAAACAATTCACCAGGATCGGTAAGGAGATCGCTATAGCTGTAAAGGCTTCAGGCCCTGATCCGGATACCAACTCGGCATTGAGGCGTATCATTCAGAACGCCAAGTCTGTCAATATGCCTAAAGACCGTATTGAGGGGGCTATCAAGAATGCTCTTGGCAAAGACCATAGTAACTATGAGGAGGTGCTATATGAAGGGTATGCACCGCATGGTGTAGCGCTGCTGGTTGAAACAGCTACAGACAATACAACCCGCACAGTAGCCAACGTTCGTTCTCACTTCAATAAAGGTGGTGGTAACCTTGGTAACAGTGGTTCTGTTGGTTTCATGTTCAAGCATGTCGGAGTGTTCAAGCTGAATGCTGAAGGTATTGACCAGGAAGAACTGGAGCTGGAACTGATAGATGCCGGTCTTGAGGAGATGGGTGAAGATAGTGAAGGGAAACTTGTACTAAGGTGCGGCTTTGGAGACTTTGGTAATATGCAAAAGGCATTGGAAGAAAAAGGGCTTGAAACACTGTCGGGAGAACTGGAGTGGTTGCCGCTTAATACCGTCGCTGTTACTGACGAGCAATCTGAAGATGTAGACAAATTAATAGAGCGTTTGGAGCAGGATGATGACGTTCAACGCGTGTTTCATAACATGGCGTAGTGGCCCAGTAAATAATAAGTTATATATAAATAATTGAAAGCGAGCTGTGTAGCTCGCTTTTTTTGTGTTTAAAAATTTAATATTACCTAATTGTTAAGTTTTGATGAATTAATTGTAACTTTATAGTAGAAAATTTGGAATTTTAAAATAAAAAACACCTGAGGAGGAAGATATATATGAAGAAAGCACTGGCAATATTATTTGTAAACCTGGTTGTCCCGCTCATGCTGATAGCCAACGACTTTACACTTAACAAAGGTTATGTAGACAATAAAGGTTTTTACATAAGCGTACCTTTTGAAACCCGCAACGACCTGCTGATATTAAACGTTTCTATAAACGGTCACCCCAAGAAGTTTCTACTGGATACAGGCGCACCTACAGCTATTTCCGCGTCATTACAAAAGCAATTTAAGTTCAGTTTTTTAGCACGTTTAAACGCTAATGATATCAATGGTCATAATGACTCTTTTACTGCAATCAGTGTAGATGAATTGAATATCGGTGAAATGTCTGTAAGAGATGTGCCGGCATTGATAGTTGATGATAATAATAAGATATTCAAACACCTGGATATTGATGGTATAATAGGCAGTAACTTCCTGCGCCATATGATAGTGCGTATTTCAGTAAAAGACAAGGCTATCACATTTACAGACAATATAGAGTTGCTCAATATGGATCACGCCTATGCCGAGCGTATGTTTACTGATAAGGATATGCAAAGCTCGCCTGTTATTAAAGTGCGATTAGGTGAAGGTATAACAGAAGAGTTGCTGTTTGATACAGGCTTTTCAGGCTTTTATGACCTTGCAGCGGGTAATTTCTCAATGTTTGAAGATCACCGGGATGTAAATGTAATAGGAGTGGAGAAGCACAAAGCCATGTATGGAATGATCGGTGTAGAGCCTCCGACTGATAAATATAAAGTATTGATACCACGGTATAATGTAGGTGGTTTCGTGTTTCATAATGTAATAGCCTATACATCCAGCGACGATAACTCGAAACTGGGTGCAAAGTTCCTGCGTACTGCGGATGTTACATTGGATTATGTGAATAATCAATTTTACCTGCAACCATATACCCTGGCGGGTACCAGCTTCGAAGAATTCTGTTGCATGGACGCATATTATTGTAAGACTGAATAGTGTGGTTTGGTTTTAGTTGCAGCGAGCGGTGGGTAGTACCTGTCGCTCGTTGTTTATTATGGCTAAATTTGTACCATGAGTGTTAAACAATGCAGTAAATGTGGTGCGTCATTCGGATGCAGTAATCCTGAGCCGGGTTGCTGGTGTGAGCAATATAGCCTTTCGGGTGAATCGCTGGCTTATTTGAAGAAAAATTACAGTGATTGCCTATGTCCTGATTGTCTTGCAGGATATGCGAATAATAATGACCAGCCTGAAACTGCCCAAACAAATAAAGAATAGAACTACCTTTGCTGCGTGAAACGCTCTAATAATCTCCCTTTACTGATAGGCCGCAAGCCGCTGCTGGAAGCCCTGAAACAAGGCACAGCAGTAGAAAAGATATTCTTACTCCGTACCGCTACGGGTGAGGAGATAAGTGCTATCAAGAAACTGGCCAGGGAAAAGAATATCCCGCTCAGCCAGGTGCCTGAGGAGAAGCTGAACAGCATGACCCGTGCCGTACACCAGGGGGTAGTAGCATGGACGAGCCTTTTGAATTACACCGAATTGCAGGATGCCATATCATATGTGGTGGAGAATGGAGAAGTGCCGTTGTTTGTGCTGCTGGATGGCGTCACAGACGTGCGCAACGTCGGGGCCATTGCCCGTACCGCTTTGTGCTGTGGCGCACAGGGTTTGATATTGCCAACTTCATCATCAGCCTCGCTTACTGAAGAGGCTATAAAGACATCGGCAGGTGCATTGAATAAGATATTACTTTGCCGTATCCCTTCAGTACAGCAGGCTATAGATATACTACGGTTGAACGGTATACAGGTAATGGGTACCCAAATGAAAGGAAGTGTGCCTACTTATAAGGCAGACTTCGTTGTGCCGAGCTGCATTGTGATGGGCGCGGAAGATACAGGCATCAGCAAAGACGTATTGAAAAGAGCCGATGCGCTGATACATATACCCATGACAGAAGGTTTTGATTCGCTCAATGTATCTGTGGCTACAGGCATGGTGCTGTATGAGGCCATGAGACAGCGTTTGCATGCTCAGTAGGCTGCATTACTGAAAAATATCTTTGACTTTTAGAATTTACCATTACATTTGCACTGCTAAGGTTCTCACATTTGTGGGATGAAAAGGGAACCGGGTGTAAATCCCGGACATTACCCGATGCTGTAAGCTTCATTAATATCTTTTGTATCCTCATGCCACTGTGCCGCTCAGGCGATACGGGAAGGCCACAAAAGATGAAGTAAGTCAGAAGACCTGCCTTGGTAAGAATTACTTATCGCTGCTTTCGGGATCAAAAGCACAGGTAAGAACAAGGCATCATCACTGTCTTTTTCTGTATCTGAATTTTTCCTTGGCTGCGTAATTGTTTAACTTTTTTTAATTAACACTTATGCGCAAAATTTCGACACTTGCAATTGCCTTATTACTGGGCGCTACAACGGTAAACGCACAAACCGTTGCCAACTTTGACACACTTACTCTGGCAGGTACAGACACCTTTTACGTTAACTATTCAAACCCCGGAAACGATGTGGGTTTTGATGACGGGCTGGCACATTTTGAGTGTGTATATGATACGGCCGGCTACAGTGGCCTGAGACGAGGCTTTGCCTATTCAAACATGACAGATAGCGTAAACGGCACTTATACCAATATCTATTCAGCTAAAACGGCTAAAGGTTATAATGGTTCCAACCAGTATTTATTAGCATCAGCATTCAGCACTATAGGTGTTAAGCTGAAAGGGAAAGCCGCAGGGCAACCGGTTAAAGGGTTTTATATCACCAATACGACATACGGTTATAATACCATGAGGGATGGAGATGGTTTTGCCAAGAAATTCGGAGGGGTACCCAATACTGATCCTGACTGGTTTAAGGTGACCATCAAAGGCTACCTGGCAGGTAATGCCAAAGCTGATAGTGTAGACTTTTACCTGGCAGATTTCAGGGATGCGGACAGTACTAAAGATTACATCATCAAAACATGGGAGTGGGTAGACCTGTCGCCGCTGCAAGGTGTAGACAGCCTGAGCTTCCTGCTGAGTTCAACAGATACAGCGGGTGGTTTCGGTATGAATAACCCTGCGTTTTTCTGCATGGATAATTTTGAGACCTTTGAAACATCATCAGTAGGTGCGGCTCCGGCAGATTATGTAGCCAAAGTTTATCCTAATCCGGCCACTGATAAGTTGTATATTGAAGTAAAAGACAGGAGTGTAAGCGAGGTAGTAGTAAGGGACATGTCAGGTAAGGTAACTACGAGCTTTGCTGCAACAGGTAATAGGATCGTTGTAAGTACTGCTGACTATATACCGGGTATGTATTTCATACAACTATCAGGCACTAACGGTGTAGCAACTACACGTTTTGTAAAACAATAATTATGAGGTTTTTTGTTCTGTTATATATTATCTGTTCAACCTTGCCTGTGGCAGCGCAATACGCACCACAGGCAGGTGTTGCAGGTAGTGATGCGATAAGCAAGGACGATAAACGCATAGTGGCCTGGGCCAACAACTGTACCGTAGAGCGTGGTTGGATGAATATTGCAGATAAGGCAAAAGGACAGGTATGGCTGGGAGAAGCAAGCTATGGAACAGGCAAGCCGGATAACATAGTTGTTAGCCTTGGAGACAGTGGAACAGCAGTACTTACTTTTCCCGCAGCATTGTATAATGGTCCCGGTCCTGATTTTGCTGTATTTGAGAACGGGTTTGTAAACGGTGCAGATCCTGAGGAAGCATTTCTCGAGCTGGCTTTTGTAGAAGTAAGTTCAGACGGGGTGAACTATGTACGTTTTGCCGCATCGTCGCTGACCGATACACCGCAAGTGCCGGGAGCAGGTGTGTATATGAATGCAAGGAAGGTCAATAATCTTGCAGGTAAATACAGGAGCGGATATGGTACACCTTTTGACCTGGAAGAACTGAAAGGAACAGCCGGGCTTGATATAGACCATATTACACATATACGCCTGGTGGACGTAGTAGGAGACCTTGGTAGTAATGGTAGTATTGATACCGCAGGTAATAAGATAAACGATCCATATCCTACTGAGTTCTTCTCCGGCGGCTTTGACCTGGATGCGGTAGGAGCAATAAACATACCGGGCTGGTGGCCTACAGGAGCAGGTGATGTTGCATCAACAGCTTATAAGGTTTATCCAAACCCTGCAACAAACATACTGCATGTAGATATACGTGATGCTGAAATTAAAAACATAGCTGTAACAACTGTTACAGGTGTTACAGTGATACAGTCTGAAGCAAGTGGTCAGCAACATAAAGTTGACATAAGTCACCTGCCGGGTGGTATATATTACCTAATATTGAACGATGCAAACGGGAACGAATGGGTAGAGCGGTTCACCAAATATTGATCATTGCTGTTTTTGCGGGGCTGTTGTTCTCGTCCTGCAAAAAAGAGACGGGCACGGGTGCGCAACCTTCATCAACCGGCTATGTACCGCCTGTTGGCAGTGCGGATGAGCGCAATGTGTATGTGGCCTGCGAGGGTGCTTTCGGCAATGGTAATTCATCGCTGTATATGCAGAACCTGTACACCCACACGGCATATGAAAATGTTTTCCTCAGTGTGAACGGCACAGCATTGGGCGATGTGTTCCAGAGCATCACCCGTATTGACGATCAGCTTTTCCTCTGCATCAACAACTCTGATAAAGTACTGGTGATAGATGCCATAACAAGAAAATTGAAAGGTGAGATAAGCATACCTAAGCCACGCTATGTGCAGCAGGTAAGTGCAGAAAAGGCATATGTGAGCACCTTGTACAATAATAAGGTGTATATCATCAACCCTAAAACACGCACAGTGAAGGGGACAATTGACCTGCCGGCAAAGAACCCTGAAGGAATATTGATACAGGGTGTGAGGGCATATGTATGTACCTGGGATACAGCTTGTAATAAGGTGTATATAGTAAATACCGTGACCGATAAGCTGGCAGATAGTTTTAAGATAGCAGGCTACGCACCCCAACATGCATTGGCAGACGCTAATGGTTTTGTATGGGTGTTGTCGGGTAATGTAGAAAAAGGTAAGCGGGCAGCGCTAACGCAACTGGCACCCGGAACGGCTGATGTAGTAGCCTCTTTTCAATTCGGAGAACTGCAGGATGTGATCAAACCACGTTTCAATAATGCAGGAAATGAGTTGTTATTCATAGGAGTAGACTACCAGGGTAAGAGCGGTTACAACGGTATTTTTAAGATGAATGTGAATGACGGCGCATTACCTGCAACACCGCTGATACCTGCGCAGAAGTTTCAGTACTTTTGGGGCCTGGGTATAGACCCCGTTACGGATGAGATATACGTTGGCGACCCTAAAGGCTTTGTGCAGAAGGGAACGGTAACGGTGTATGACCATAATGGAGTGCAGAAAAGAGCTTTCGCAGTAGGGGTAGGCCCGGGTTATTTCTATTTTGAGAATGGACAATAGAACAACAGTAAGAACAATATATTTCGGAACGGCATTGCTGGTAGCAATGCTGTTTTCTTTTATACATACAGAAGCGCAGATAACTGATACGCTGAAAGAAGTAAAGATAAAAGGGAGTAAGACCAAAGAGAAAGTAGCCAATGACGCAAGGCTGAATACCTACTCTCCGGGACAAAGGGTTATTACGATAGATAGTATTACGCTGGAGCAATACCGTTTTCAGAGTATGGCCAACCTGCTGGCGCAACAGGTGCCGGTTTTTGTTAAATCATACGGACTGAACAATGTGGCGACACTTAACTTTCGTGGCGCGTCAGCCGCACAGTCGCAGGTGTACTGGAATGGTATACCCTTGCAGAATGCCGCTTTGGGTATAGCTGATGTATCATTATTGCCCGTATCGCTGATGAATAAGGTGAACGTGGTGTACGGCAGCTCGTCGGCACTATGGGGTAGTGGAAATGTGGGTGGTGCTTTGCTGGTAGAGAATGACCTGCCTGATTTTGATGACAGCGGAAGCCTTACGCATTCCGTTTCAGGAGTGGCGGCAAGTTTCGGGAGCTTTCAGTTCGGGCTTAAGTCTTCGTTGGCAACTAAAAAATTGGCACTGAGTATAAACGCCTTCGGCCAGTCTGCTGATAACAACTTTACTTATACCGATAATACAGGTATGCAGCGGCATATGAGCAATGCACAATTGCATAGTGGAGTAGGACTGGTGCAGGCTGCATATAAAATTGATGACAGGAATACCATTGATGCGCGCGTGTGGTACCAGCAGTATTACCGGGAGATACCTCCTGCATTGTTTGAATCGATCTCGTTAAAGAACCAACGTGATGAGTCGCTCAGGATGATGTTGGGCTGGAACAGGAAAGGCAATACAACCAATACCTACGCAAAGCTGTCGTACATACGCGACTATGTATGGTACAGGGATACTACGGTTTTTGTGAGCTCTAAGAACTTTTCCAACCAGGTGTATACTGAGGTGGGTGCAGACCATCGTTTTAATGAGCACCATAAACTATTGTTGTTCGCTCCTGTGCAGGTATCCTGGATAGACAGGATAACCGCGGGCGACAGATATGAACAGAACCGTTTTGCACTGGCGGCTGCTTATTTGTTTACAGGTTTAAATAGTAAACTGAATATATCGCTGAATGCAAGGGGAGAAGTAGTGAACAATAACAGCTACCTGCTGCCGGGTGTGAACGCAGCTTATATTATCAACAGGTATATTACCATACGTGCGAATGTGCAAAGGACTTACCGTGTGCCTACGTTGAATGAACTGTATTACAATCCCGGTGGCAATCCCAACCTGAAACCGGAGCAAGGTTGGAGTGAAGATGTGGGATATAGTTTGACTAATGGAGAGTATGTCATTGAACCTACCTATATGAATGATAAGTATAACACTTACATGGAAATGAAACGAATGCGCAGGCTGGTGGTTACCCATAACATGAGCTTTTACAACCGTATAATTGACGACTGGATCATGTGGTTTGGGGGTGCTATATGGACACCGCACAACATAGCAAGGGTACACAGCCGCGGGCTGCAAACGGAGAACATGCTGACCTATAAGGCGTCAAAAGCAATAAGGCTGCACCTGGCCGTAAACGGTGCCTACACACTGGCCACAACAGTATCCAGCTACCTGCCCGGCGATGGGAGTATCGATAAGCAGATACCTTACACTCCTGTATATAACGGACAGGGAAATATAGGGGCAACGTGGAAAAATCTGTACCTGAACTATAACCATACCTATACCGGGCTGCGGTACATTACTACCGACGAGTCGTTTAGCCTGGCAGCTTATACTCTGGGCAACCTGCAGCTGATGTACACCTTGCTTTTGTCAGGCAATCAGCTGCAACTAACGGCACAATGCAACAACATATGGAATGCCAACTACCAGGTGGTGAACGCAAGGCCGATGCCGGGCATTAACTGGCTGGTTGGTGCTAACTTCACTTTCGGGCAATAGACCGTACTGTGGCGCTGCGCTAAAGTGGATTAGTATTTCAACAATAGAACGAAACTGTAACACTGTAACAGGTGATACAGTGTTACAGATAGTTCCTGTTTGTTGTATATATTTATTGAGCATGAAGCTGGTTCGAACACTATCCATACTCTTTTTGGTAATATCAGTACTCTGTGTTTTAGAGTATATAAACCTTATGTCGTTGTACAAAGACCAGGTTGACTGGAATGCGTTTGCAGTAGAACATAATGATGAACTAACACAGCCTGAAAAAGATAAAGCACTACAGGAAATAGCAGTAGTTGATAAGCAAATATCAAATGCAAAGAAAATGACAGTTATTGTATTTGCTTTGTCAGTTCTAATATCTGCTATTTTCAGGTGGATGCTATATAGATATAACAGAAAAGATATCCAGACACCAACGAAACTGTAACACTGTAACACCTGTTACAGTGTTACAAAAAACTACCTGCGGTTATTATGCAGGTTACGCATGCGGGAGTAAACAAGTATAAGCACCACAGCCCCAACTATAGCCAGTACCTGGATAAAACCTTTAGTTTTTATTACTCCATATAACATTATAGATATACTAAGTATATATATAGTAGATAAAATTATCCAGTTCCTTGTCATACTGCGAAGGTAAGTAATACGAAGATGTTAATTACTCTTCCTTCTTTAATTGGTTGATCCGCTGTTGTATGGCTTGTATATTCTTTGTTTCCCTTTCAGCGAGATAGGGGGGATATGATGTTTCAAGTGTAACACTGTAACACCTGTTACAGTGTTACAAAAAAATCCCTCTATCAGAGATGTACTATAACTTATTTCCTCCTCAAGAGAATAGTTATCACAAAACAAGTACTGTTTAATCTTTGTCTACCCTTTAGGGGGGATAGGGGGAAAATGTAACGATTCAACTGTAACACCTGTTACAGTGTTACAAAATATTTCACTCCGGTGTGTACAATACAGCTTCCAGTGTATCCTTACATTCTTTCAACAGCTCAGTGATGGTCTTATGGTTTGCAGGGTGTATTAATTCAGCGGCAATTTCATGCATAGGAACTAATGCAAACCTGCGGTTCTGAATTTCAGGGTGAGGCACTTTCAGCTCAGGCAGGTCAATGATGTCGTTATTAAAGAACAATATATCAATATCCAGTGTGCGTTGCCCCCATTTCAGCGTACGTTGGCGGCCAAGGTTGGCTTCTATGGTGTTGATCTGTTTCAGTAGTGCTAAAGGCTGTAGTTCCGTATCAATACACAGTGCCATATTCAGGAAGCTGGGTTGGTCTTCAATGCCCCATGCAGCGGTTTCGTATATCGCTGATCGCTTTGTTACAGGCCCGCAGGTGTCTTGCAGTTGTTCTATAGCCCTGTTCAGCCAGTCTGTCCTGTCGCCCTCATTGCTGCCCAATAATAAGTAAACGGTATTCATATGCCGTGCAAAGATAGCGTTCTCAGCTAATGTGGTTTGCTGATGCGGTAGAATAGGTAATCGCCCAGGTCGTTATCGTATTGCTGAATGATGTCCTGTATCTTTCCTGAGTTGATATCAGCTTCCAGGGCTACTAACCCGCGTTGCACTTCATCCTCATCTGCATATACGGTAAAGCTGGATGCACCGTTCCTTATTTCCGGTAGCAGGTATTGCTCCGGCCTGTATTTATTGGAGAACAGGAAATGGTCCGTCAGTTCTTCATGTACAAAATACTTTTCGGTCTGTATATCTGTAAAGCCACATTGGGTAAAAATGTCGCTCATCTGCTCAATATTCACCACTACTTCGGCCGAATTCTTCATCGTAACAGGAAAATAGTGGCACAGCCAGTAGCCCAGCAGTTGCTCGGGTGTAAAGCTCAGCAATACGAAATTGGCACCGGGTTTGAGTATCCTGTATAGTTCGGCAAAGCCTTTTTCTAAACTCGTCCAGTGGTGTACGGTAAAGGTGCCCATACCCCCGTCAAATGAGTTATCAGGCAGAGGGATGCTTTCCGCTTTTGCCTGTATGAGTGTAGTGCCGGGGTTGTTTGCCCTTGCCTTTTCAATCATGATGTCCGAAGGCTCTATGCCTGTCATCTGCACGCCAAGGTCACTCATGGCTTTCAGGTAGTTGCCCGTGCCACAGCCTATGTCCAGGTAGCTGCCACCTTCAGTTGGGGCGAGTAGCGCGTGTAACCTGCTTGTAATGTAGGCGTCCGCTGTGCGTGTCTTGTTATAATTAACACCTATCTTATTGTATATCGGTTGTTCTGTTGTCATCAAAAGTCTTCAGTGTCTTCTTCCTGCAGGGGCATGGTTGTCGCCTCCATGAATGATTTATGTGCTTTGCGCTGTCCTGCTTTCTCCAGTATTTGCAGCAACACTTCATAATTCTCGTTTTTCCCGTTGCGGCTGCTGTACAGGAACCTGGCCAGCGATATCTGTTCGCTTTTTTTCATTTCACCCACTATGTCTGCAAACATCTGTGGTTTCTTGTTGGTGATGTAATAGATGGTCTTTTGCAACTCATCCACCACACCCTCGCTCCAGGTAGGCATGTCTTTACCTATATTGATAGCTTTAGGCAAAACGGAGTCGGCATAGTCATAGCCCAGTTTCCTGAACAGTTTTACATAGTCAACACCCTTAACGGCAAGCTGGTCTTGAGTATGCGCATTGAATACCTCCATGAAATCTACCTTGTTGCCCGGTATGGAGGATATGAACTTTATTTGCAGCACTGGCGCGTGTGGCACCTTCTCCAGCTCATTATAATAATACATGATCTTCTTTGCTGCTTCAGACATGGGTTGTCCGTAAGCAGATAGTTGCAGTAACAGTATAATGAGTATAAATATTCGTCTCATATTCAGCCGGGCATTGTTTTTAAGCATTGCTCATGGGTAAAGTTATAATATACGTTTTAGAAAATAACTATAATAATCACCCTGTTATACGGTCGTATTTAATATATTCTTAGTAGAATGACCGTTATATTTGCATACAAACACTAATATTCAGATAAGTTATGAAGCAGTTTTTTAAGATGTTCTTCGCCTCGTTGCTGGCCATGATCGTGGCAGGTGTTATAGTTGTGGCTGTCACCATAGGCCTTATTGCGGGTGCTGTAAGCAGTGCCATGTCCAATAAGCCAAAGGTAGAGGTGTCATCAAACAGTGTGTTGTATATCGATATGAAAACCATGTTCAGGGAGCAGGAGCAGGAGAATTCGCTTGCAGTTATCTCCGGCGAGAGTGGTTACAGCCCCGGCCTGTACGATGTAATACGTTCGCTCGACCAGGCAAAAACTGACGATAAAATAAAAGGAGTTGTATTAAGGCTGAACCCCTCTCCTAATGGTTGGGCTACTTTGCAGCAACTACGTGCGGCCGTTCAGGATTTTAAAACCAGTGGTAAGTTCGTATATGCATATGGTGAAAATATCACGCAAAGCACCTACTATGTGGCAACAGCTGCGGACAGTGTGTTCCTGAATCCGGTAGGTAATATGGAACTGAAAGGCTTTGCTTCTATACTGGCTTTCTTCAAGGGCACCTTAGACAAGCTGGAGATAGAACCGGAGATATTCTATGCGGGTAAATTCAAAAGCGCGACAGAACCTTTCCGTGCTACATCCATGAGCGATGCCAACCGCGAGCAGATCATAGAGTTTCAGCAGGACTTCTGGAATGTATTCACAACGGCAGTAGCAGAAAAAACTAAAACTGATGTTGCTGCGGTAAATGCGCTGGCTGTTAATGGTACTATCGAGTTCCCGCAGGATGCACTGGATCATAAACTGGTGGACGCTCTTTGGTATTCAGACCAGGTGAATGACCTGCTGCGCGAAAGGACAGGTACCGACGAAGATAAAGACGTGAAGCTGGTAACGATAGATAAATACGCTAAGAACCTGAACAGTGGCACCCGTAAAGATGACCGCATAGCTATACTATATGCTGAAGGTGCTATTGTAGATGGTGAGTCGAACGATGATGGCCAGATAGCGAGTGCTAATATGGTGAAGACGATCCGCGCAATTCGTAAGAATGATAAGATAAAGGCTGTTGTAATGCGTGTAAACTCTCCCGGTGGCAGCGCTTTGGCATCTGAGGTAATACTAAGGGAGCTGCAGTTATTACAAAAAGATAAGAAGCTGGTTGTATCAATGGGCGATGTTGCCGCTTCAGGAGGGTATTATATCTCCTGCTATGCAGACAGCATATTTGTTATGCCAAATACCGTAACCGGTAGTATCGGTGTGTTCTCTATGTTGTTCAATGTTGAAAAAATGACAAAGAACAAACTGGGTATCACTTTCGATAAGGTTAAGAATGCGCCATATGCGGACTTCCCAAGCGGTTACCGTCCTTTGACCCCTGAAGAGGGTCAGCGCATGCAACGTTCTGTTGATAGGATATACAGCACATTCAAAGGTCATGTTGCCAAAGGCAGAAATATGAATGTTGATGATGTGGATGTGATAGCGCAAGGCAGGGTATGGAGCGGTACAGATGCTATTAGCAATGGTCTTGCTGATGCCTATGGAGATATGGACAGGGCTATAGAGAGTGCAGCAGCAATGGCGGGCATTACAGACTATTCAATATCTACTTATCCTGAAACTGTTGACAAGTTTGAAATGTTGCTGAAGCGTATGGGCGGCACAGAAGGTGCGTCTGCAGCTATCAGAACAAGCCTGGAAAAAGAGATAGAGTCAGAATATCCGTTCATTCAGCAACTGAAAATGCTGAAGAACCTGAACGGGAAGATCGTAGCGATTATGCCGTTCAGCCTGTCTGTACAGTAAGTATTTCAAAATATTATTGCTGGTCCCGCATGTTAAACATGCGGGATTTTTTTTGTGCTTGAAATCCAAAGACCAATGGCTGTCGTATATGTTCCTGAAACCGGATAATTAACCAATTTAATTTTTAAGTTATGAAACGTATAATGATTCTGCCTGTAATGGCACTGACGCTTATTGCTTTTCAACCAACAGATGTTATTGCTAAAGGCAAGGAAAAAGAAAAAACTGTAATGGTAGGCGGTGCAGCAATGTACCCTTCAAAAAACATTGTGGAGAATGCCGTGAACTCAAAAGACCATACAACATTGGTAGCAGCAGTAAAAGCTGCCGGATTGGTGGAGACGCTGATGAGTGATGGCCCTTTCACTGTATTTGCTCCTGTAAATAAAGCATTTGACATGCTGCCTGCGGGAACTGTTGAAACATTGCTAAAGCCGGAGAACAAAGATCAGTTGACTGGTGTTTTAACTTATCACGTTGTAGCGGGTAACCTGGACGCTAACAGCCTGATGGCTAAGATCAGGAAAGGAAATGGTAAAGCGACACTGAAAACAGTACAGGGAGCAAATCTTACTGTGATGCTGGATAAAAAGAGTAATGTATGGGTTATGGACGCTAATGGTGGCAAAGCAATGGTAACCATAGCAGATGTACACCAGAAGAATGGAGTGATACATGTAATTGATCATGTTTTATTACCATAATATTTTTTGTTGATATTTATTAGAGGTATAGCTTTGCGCAAAAGTTGATTAGGGGACTTAGTTCCCCTAATTTTGCATAGGTAAAAAGCAAAGCAATTGATCAGGGAAAGCATTTCGGTATTTGATATTTTTAAGATAGGCATAGGTCCCAGCAGCTCGCACACTTTGGGGCCGTGGAGGGCTGCATTGCGGTTTATTGATACTTTAAAGAAAACAGGGCTGGATAAAGTGGAGCACGTAAGTGTTATGCTGTATGGCTCACTGGCAAAGACCGGCAGAGGGCATGGTACTGATATAGCTGTATTGCTGGGGTTGTGCGGTGAAGATCCTGTTACTTTTGATGTTAACCAGGTGATACCTCAAGTAGCAAGGATACGTGCTACTAAAGAGCTCAACTTGAATGGAGACGTTGTCATCCCCTTTCAATACGACAATGATCTTGTTTTCCTATATACTGAGAGTCTTCCTTTTCACCCCAATGCGGTAACATTTACTTGCAGGTTCAATGATGGTAAAGAGATAGCGGAGACTTACTATTCTATTGGTGGTGGTTTTGTAATAAAAGAAGCGGATGAAGATATAGCCCGTGGAGACGTTCAATTATCATTTCCGATAGATAAAGCAAATGACCTGTTGCACTGGGGACGTAAAACAGGTTTGAGCATAGCAGATATAGTTCTGGAGAACGAAAGTGAGTGGCGCAGTGAACAGGCCACTAAAGAAGGAGTACTGAATATCTGGCGTATCATGCGTGAGTGCATTTACCGTGGTAGTCATATTACAGGAGAACTACCGGGAGGGCTGGGTGTAAAAAGGCGTGCTGCCGGTTTGAACAAAAGATTGCTTGCAGGCAGAGCATATGAAAACTACGAAGAGTGGATAGAAGCGATAAGAGCAGGAGGAGAGAATTTTAAATATACGCTCGATTGGGTAAGCTGTTTCGCATTGGCAGTAAATGAAGAGAATGCCTCGTTCGGCAGGGTGGTGACTGCGCCTACAAATGGTGCTGCCGGTGTAGTGCCTGCGGTACTGCAATACTTCATTGTTTTCTGCGATGGCAATGATGATGAGAAGATCATCAACTTCCTGCTTACAGCGTCTGAAATAGGAAGTATATTCAAAAAAGGAGCAACCCTTTCCGCAGCCATGGGAGGTTGCCAGGCTGAGATAGGTGTGTCATCGTCTATGGCGGCGGCTGCGCTTACAGAATCTTTAGGAGGTAGTGTGCGCCAGGCATTGATGGCAGCTGAAATAGCTATGGAACACCACCTGGGCCTTACCTGCGACCCTGTGGCTGGACTGGTACAAGTGCCATGTATCGAACGTAATACAATGGGGGCGATAAAGGCTATCATGGCCTCCCAGTTAGCACTGGGTAGCAATCCTGACAATGCCAAAGTGTCTCTGGATCATGCGGTGAAAAGTATGTGGGAGACAGCGCTTGATATGAATCATAAGTACAAAGAAACCTCAGAGGGTGGACTTGCTTCGCAGATCAAAGGTCAGGAAGAGCCACAAATACCATTGAGTTTACCTGAGTGCTGATATTTCAGGGAAACGTTACTTTTACAAAATGAACTACGGATTTTTGCAGGAGCTGTTTGGGGCTCAATACAACAAAGACAACTTTTTCCTGTTAGGCGGGCCATGTGCTGTTGAAGGTGAAGAGATAGCACTGCGTATAGCAGAAAGGGTAGTTGCCATTTGCGACAAACATAAAATACCGTTGGTGTTCAAAGGTTCTTATCGCAAAGCTAACCGTACACGCCTGGATAGTTTTACAGGTATAGGTGATGAAAAGGCTTTAAAGATACTGGCCAAAGTTCGTGATACGTTTCATGTGCCTGTTGTTACAGATATTCATGCCGCAGAAGAGGCTGCTATGGCTGCTGAGTATGTAGATGTATTGCAGATACCTGCGTTCCTGTGCAGGCAAACGGATATTTTAGTTGCGGCAGCAAAAACAGGCAAGGTGGTTAATGTCAAGAAAGGTCAATTCCTCAGTCCGGAAGCTATGCAGTTTGCTGTTACAAAGCTGGAGGAGAGCGGTAATGATAAAGTAATGCTCACCGATCGCGGCACTACATTTGGTTATACGGATCTTATAGTTGACTATCGTGGTATCCCAACCATGCGCAATATGAATGTGCCTGTTATATTAGATTGCACCCATTCGCTGCAACAACCCAATCAAAGCAGTGGCGTAACCGGTGGTAATCCTGCAATGATCGAGACCATAGCGCGCGCAGGTATTGCTGTTGGGGCTGACGGGCTGTTTATTGAAACACATCCTGACCCTGCAAATGCAAAATCAGATGGGGCCAATATGCTGCATCTTGATAGGCTGGACGATCTGATGGTTAAACTGACAAAGCTCAGGGCAGCGGTCAATACTTTATAATTAGGGCTTTACATCGTACCCGATATTCCGGTATGTCGACTTTTGATAACCTGTTGTGAAGTCTATAGTATTTCCGTGCAGGATGGTGTTGTAATATTTTTTGGTCAGTTCTTTAGCTGGCATGCGCCCCTGTAAGGTCAGGAAATAACTATGCTCTTCTCCTACAACCTGGTTGAAGTTGATGTAATGAGCTTTACTGCTTATCGGGTTTCTTAATCTTCTGCCCAGTTGTTTTTTCTTGCTCAGTAATTCAGCCCAGTATAGTGTTTTGTCTTCAGGGTTATATTGCACATATATCTCTTTGGAAAAATTGACTTTGTTCAGCCATTTAGCGTGATGATATTGAGGTACACATGCAGAGTTGAGTATGATGTTGTCTGCCCATTTGGAGTCGTTCAGCCGGTGTAATTCTTTATTTTTTACTGTTTGCCTTAACAGGTAGTTACCCATACTATGGAAGAACAGGCTAAGTTTACCATTGCCAAGCTGTCCTTCGCTTTTCATTCGCTTTATCTGCTCTAATACAGGTACATGGTCGTGATAAGCATAACGTGCGTTTTTGATAGAGAACAGGTAGTTGCCCAGATTGTTTTTGGTAGTTGTTATACTTGGGTAGTCCAGCATGATGACATTGACGTCGTATTGTGAGGCCATCATCATGCCCCTGTTCAGCTCTGAGGTGAATATCTTGCCCATGCCTTCTGTATAAACTACCCAGTCTTTATTCTTGTTGGGTACCAGTTCGATAGCGTCTTTCAGGTTATTCTTTTTTAATACGTGCCATTGTCCCTGGTAAGCATACACGAAGAAGTACAACAAAGCTCCATCACCTCTTTCTTCGCTCATAAAACGCAACTTATCTTCAGTTTTATACCTGTTGCTAACCACAACGATTGAGGTGTCAATTGCTGAAAGATCACTGATAGCAGCCTGTTCTTCATATGCTAGTCTGTTCCACCATTCTTCTGTATTGAATGAGTATCCCTGCCCTGAGCAATTGTGTGTTACCAGTATGAGTAGTATTAAAGCTATTTTCTTCATCTGCTTGATAACAATAATGATCTTATTTAGTTTAAAGTTACTTTAAATGGCATAACCCTGTCAGGGGGATGAATTTTCGGGTATTTATCTCTAATTTCAACGCTCCATAATCAATTATATAATTCATGAATATATTGAAGCAAACAGGACTGGTGTTATTTGCCGCGACAATACTCACCAATACGGCTGATGCGCAAAAGAAACAATATACTATGGCTGAGGCCACCAATGGCATATACACAACATTGGCCCCTGAAGGTATTAAAAGTGCAAGTTGGGAGCCGGGTACCAACAAACTGTATCATGTTGTAAAGGTAAATAATGAAGATGCATGGGTATCTGTACGTTTCCCTGATGTGGTTACAGATACTGTACTTCGTTTGTTTGAACTGAACAAGCAATTGGATAGAAGCAAAAACCTTAACTCATTACCAACTATGCACTGGATAAGCAAAGGATTGGTATGGATGAAACTTGGTGAGCAGTTATACCAGGGTGTAGCTACCGGCGATGGTTATATGTGGTCGAAATGGGTTACGGTGCCCAAAGACGCAGAAAACCTGACCGTAGATAAAAATCAGAATGTGGTGTACACAGTTGCCAATAACCTGTATGTGATTGGCCGCGATAAAAAGACACATACAGTTACCAGCGATAAGAATGAACATATTATCAACGGTCAGTCTGTACACCGTAACGAATTTGGTATAAGCGGTGGTATATTCTTATCTCCTCAGGGTAATTATTTAGCATATTACCATATGGATGAAACCATGGTGGCTGATTACCCGGTAGTTGATTGGAGTGTAACACCTGCAACACCTAAGGAGATAAAATACCCGATGGCGGGTGGTGTATCTCACCAGGTAAAGCTGCATGTATATAATCCATCAAACGCACGTACTACGATCATCAATACACAAGGCCCTGCAGAACAATACCTGACTTGTGTTACATGGAGCCCAGATGAGCAGTTTATTTACATCGCAATTCTTAACCGTGAGCAGGATCATATGTGGTTGAACCAGTATAACGCGCAGACAGGTGAGTTTGTGAAAACATTGTTTGAAGAAACCTCAGATAAATACGTAGAACCGCTGAACCAGTTGACATTCATTCCCGGTAGTAACGACAGGTTCATCTGGCGCAGCCAGCGCGATGGGTATATGCATATGTACCTGTATAATACTGATGGCAAAATGCTGAAACAATTAACCAAAGGTGAGTGGGTAGTTAATAGTATTGAAGGTGTTATTGAGAACGACCATAAGTTTATTATAACAGGATCGAAAGAAAGCCCGCTGGAAGAGCATGCATATACGGTAGACTGGAGGAATGGCAAAATGAAAATGATAGATGCCGGTGCTGGTTGGCATAGCATCAGCGTTAACGAAAGCGGCTCATTTATGCTGGATGTATACAGCAGCAACGATATAGCTAAGAGAACAGTTGTTAGAAGCACTGACGGTAAAAACAGTCATTTGCTGAAAGAATCGGAAAATACACTTGCTGATTATGAACGTCCTGAAATAAGAGATGTAACATTGAAAGCTGATGATGGCACAGCGCTGTACGGTAAGCTGATATTGCCTGTAAACTACGATGCGAATAAAAAATACCCGGTCATAGTTTACCTGTATAACGGTCCGCATGTACAGCTGATAAGAAATGCTTTTCCTTCCAGCCGCAATCTTTGGTATGAGTACCTGGCGCAGCATGGCTATATTGTATTCACCATGGATGGCCGCGGTAGTGGTAACAGGGGCCTGGCATATGAGCAGGCTACTTTCGGCAAGTTGGGTACGGTTGAAATGGAAGACCAGTTGAAGGGTGTGGAATACCTGAAGTCACTACCATTTGTAGATGGCAACAGGATGGGGGTACACGGCTGGAGTTTTGGTGGATTTATGACCACATCGCTTATGATGCGCCATCCGGATGTATTTAAAGTTGGTGTAGCAGGCGGCCCGGTTATTGACTGGAATATGTACGAGATCATGTACACAGAACGCTATATGGACTCTCCTGAAAAGAATAAAGCAGGGTATGATGCTAACAACCTTATCAACCATGTTGACAGGCTGAAAGGCAAGTTGCTGATCATACATGGTGCGCAGGATGATGTGGTAGTTTGGCAACATTCCATGAAGCTCATCCGTAAATCAGTAGAGGTGGGTAAGCAGATAGATTATTTTGTGTATCCGTCACACCCGCACAATGTACGTGGTAAAGACAGGGTACACCTGATGCAGAAGATCACGGATTATTTTGATCTGTATTTGAAATAGACTGATCATGGTTTTAGAAAAATGTCCATTGTCCGCTGGGTGATGGACATTTTTGCTTTTGTCCCATTGTCCCGTGTCCCATAACCGGGACACGGGACAAATGACTGCAGTTGAACTGAATATTAAATAACGCTTGTTTCTTCTACGGTATCGTTATGTGCCTCTAACTCTGGTAGCAGCAAAAGCTGCTTCTTAAAGCCGGCTACCTGTACCCAGTATATTATCCAGATAGTTATCGCTACAAGTGATATGCCTAATGACATGACTTCAGGGAAAAGTGAAAAGCGGGTAAGTATACTTGTAATACCATTAATAGAAAAAGCTGCTGCTGTAACTATGCCAAAGTCATAAAGAGGCTTGTGCGTAGGTATAGAATGTGATTTAAGCTCATTTTCTATTGATTGGGAGAGCCTTTTCGTTACTACGAAATAATAATAGTAATTGAAAAAAGGTATCATGAGCATCCACACATCCATCGGTGTGATTTTACGATTCTTGATGTTTATTGCTTTAAGGGTGTTCGCAAGTGTATTCAGATACCATATTGCTAATGAAATAGTGATAAGTAATATTATTATTTGGACCATTTTACAGGTTTTATATCGATTAGTAAAAATTCTTACGACTTATAAAAATAGTATTATTTACTAATTGTGCTATTGTCAAAACAGAAATGATACTTACAATAAAAATGTCCCGTGTCCCAAATTTGGGACACGGGACATTTGGGACACTTATGAAATTACTTATTAATCCCCAGCACATCCTTCATGCTGAACACTCCTTTCTTGTCAGCAATGAACTCTGCTGCCAGTACAGCGCCCAATGCAAATCCGTTGCGGTTGTGTGCTGTATGTTTTATTTCAATATCATCTATTGCAGAACTGTAAGTGATACTATGTGTGCCGGGTACACCTTCTTCTCTTAATGCAGTTATATGCAGTATGTCATCACCGTTCTCTTCTTCACTCCACTTTGTTTTACGGGTTACTTTTTCCAAGATCTGGTTGGCTAGTGTAAGAGCAGTTCCGCTGGGAGAGTCTTTCTTTTGAGTATGGTGTATCTCTTCCATGCTCACGTTATAATCAGGCTGGTCGCCCATCAATTTGGCCAGCACCTGGTTCACCTCGAAGAATATATTCACGCCAACACTGTAGTTAGAGGCATAAAGGAAAGCAGTGTTATTATCTTTAGCAGCCTGTTGTGCAACAGGTATGTCATTGTTCCAGCCGGTGGTACCGCTTGTTACAGGTACACCCGCCTCAAGACATAACATTACATTTGCTTTAGCAGCTTCGGGTTGTGTCATTTCAATTGCAACATCAGCTTTTTTAAGGTTCTCTGCTGTCAGGTCAGCTGCATTAGAAGAACTTATTTTCAGCACAATATTATGCCCCCTGTCTATGGCTATCTGTTCAATAACCTTACCCATTTTTCCGTAACCTATAATTGCAATGTTCATACTTATAATAATATTAATGAGATGATGGTGAAAATGGCGAATATGATACTGCCTATGCCGTTTGTGGTCATGAAGGCAATGTTCACTTTACTCAGATCGTTAGGTTTTACTAATGTATGCTGGTAGAATAACAGCCCTATAAATAGTATAGCTCCTGTCCAGTACGCCCAGTTGAAGCCAGCCATAACTCCCGCTGCAATTACCAATCCTGCAGATATGATATGTAACAGAGTAGAAACACCCAGAGCGTTTTTTACACCCAGAGCCGCAGGTATGGAGTGGAGCTTGTTGCTCCTGTCAAAATCTTCATCCTGCAGGGCGTAGATAATATCAAAGCCGGATACCCATGTAATGACGATGCCCGAAAATATTAAAGGTAACCATGAGAAAAACCCGGTTACCACCAGGTAAGCACCTATTGGTGCCAGCGATAAGCCTACACCCAATACAATGTGACATAAAGCTGTAAATCGCTTGGTGTAACTATAGAACAGTATCACGAACAGTGCTACGAATGACAGGTAGAACACCATCATATTGATGAAGTAGCAGGTGATAACAAATAGTGCAGAGTTGGCAACAACAAACCAAAGTGCGTTCTGCGCATTGATAACACCAGCAGGTATTTCCCTTTTTGCTGTCCTTGGGTTTTTTGCGTCAATGTTCCTGTCCAGGTAGCGATTGAAGCCCATGGCTGCTGTACGGGCAAATACCATGCAGAGCAGCATTTTTACCAGCAGGTGCCACTCAAACGTGAACTGCTCATAAATAACTGCCAATGAAAAACCTATCAGTGCAAACGGCAATGCAAAGACAGTATGGCTGAACTTTATCAGCGATAAGTAGTCTTTTATGCGTTGCACCATAGATATATTTACTGTACTCATTTAGCTTTTACCTCTACTACAAACCCGATAGACATAGCTTCTTCCTGCGCGTTGCTGTATATCAACACGTTTTTCCTTTGTTGTCCTACACGATTGGTACTGTTGAACTCAACCTCAATATTGCCTTCAGCCCCAGGTGGTATCGGCTCTTTAGGATACGAAGGAACAGTACAGCCACAAGATGCTACAGCGTTTGAAATAAGCAGGGGATGCTCACCTGTGTTTTTGAAGTGGTACGAGTGTATCACCTTTTCCCCTTCTGTTATCGTGCCGAAGTCGTGTTTGGTATCATCAAATGTTATCCATGTCTTTGGCATGGCTTTCATTTGCTTTTCTCTTTTATCCTTTTCACTCTCGCTCAGCTGATGGCTGTGGTCAGCGCCACCTTCGCCTATGCCATATTTGTTGAACAAAGCAGTACTGCTTACTCCGCTCAACTCAACCAGTGCAAGAGTAAATACCGATAATGTCAGCACCGTCAGCAGTATCGTTTTTAGTTGTCCGTTCATTTTTAGTTATTGTTGTTTTTATAATGCTCTTAATTAGCTGTTTTGCTCCCAAACCTGTGCCAGGTGTACCAGTACTTCAACTGATTTTTCCATGTCCTGTACACTTACGTATTCCTGTTTTGAGTGGATAGCCATTTCACCCGTAAATATATTGGGGCAAGGCATACCCATAAATGATAACCTTGATCCATCGGTGCCCCCACGAATACTCAGGCGGGTAGGAGTGAGACCTGCCATTTTGTAGGCTGTTTCCGCATGGTCCATCACAAAAGGATATTTGTCCAGCATTTCTTTCATATTGCGGTACTGTTCCTTTACTACAAAGTCCATAGAAGCACCCGGGTACCTGCTTACAGTTGCGGCAGCCAGGTCTTTCAGGCGGTCTTCATGCTCGGCAAGTTTTGCGGTGTCAAAATCGCGGATGATGAACTGAATGGTTGTTTTCTCTATCTGGCCTTCAATATGTACCGCGTGTACATATCCTTCCATTCCTTCTGTAGTTTCCGGGCTCCAGCTGTCTTTGGGTAACTGCTCCATAAAATCAGAAGCTATTTTTATGGCGCTTACCATTTTCCCTTTTGCGTATCCCGGGTGAGCGCTGATACCATGAAACGTTACGGTTGCACCATCAGCTGAGAATGATTCTCCTTCAAGATAGTTACGCTCGCCACCATCTAAGGTATAGCCAAATTTCGCTCCAAGGCGTTCCATGTCTACCTTATTTACGCCACGGCCTATTTCTTCATCAGGAGTGAATAGAATGCGTATCTCGCCGTGTTTTATTTCGGGGTGAGTGATCAGGTATTTTGCGAGGTCCATAATAATAGCAACACCCGCCTTGTCGTCAGCACCTAAAAGTGTTGTTCCGGATGCCGTGATAATATCATCACCAATTCGCTCTTTCAGGTATGGATGATCGTCTTTACTTACGATCACGCTCTTGTCGTCCGGCAGAACAATGTCAGAGCCATCCCATGCTTTGTGTAGTATCGGCTCAACACCTGTACCGCTGCAATCCGGCGCTGTGTCTACGTGCGCGCAATAGCATATTACAGGTACTTCTTTATCAGTAGTTGCAGGTATGGTGGCATATACATATCCATGATCGTCCAGCTCCGCATCTACTATGCCCATGGCTATGAGTTCTTTAACTAATATCCTGCTCAGGTCTTTCTGTTTTGCAGTGGATGGTTGTGTTTGAGATTCAGGGTCGCTCTGTGTATCCACCTGTACATAACGCATGAACCGCTCTGCAACGCTATGCTTGTAATTAGCTAAAGACATATTTTTATTTTATAGTATTTAGTGAAATGAGGCGTAAAAATAAGCATTCTCCCAGCCATCTGAAAACCTTTAAAAACAATTGTAATTTTGCCAACATATGGGTGGATTTGAAAATATCATGTTGTCGGAGATCATTACGGTCTCGCTGACCCTGTTTGCAGTAATAGATATGCTGGGTTCAGTGCCGGTATTGCTGTCGCTGAAGAAGAAAATGGGCGACATAAGCGCCGTACAGGCAACCTTCGTGTCCGGTGTGCTGATGCTGCTGTTCTTCTTTGTGGGAGAGGCCGTCCTCAACCTGATGGGACTGGATATCAGCTCGTTTGCCATAGCGGGTTCAATAGTCATCTTCATATTAGGATTAGAAATGGTGCTTGGTATGGAGTTTTTTAAAAGCGACAGCGAGGAAAAGTCGGGTAGTATCGTGCCGATCGCCTTCCCCCTTATAGCAGGGTCCGGAACATTAACCACAATCATGTCTTTAAAAGCTACTTATCATTCCTATAATATTCTTATCTCCATACTTATCAACCTGGTCATCATTTTTGTCATTCTACGCTCATTAAAACTGATAGAACGAGCGCTAGGGCCTTCCGGCATACTGGTGGTCAGGAAGTTTTTTGGAGTGATACTGCTGGCGATAGCCATCAAGCTGTTTAAGAATAGTATCGGAATAGATTTTTAGTAGTCGCTGCTGCCGTATATGCTCTTTATAGCATCATCATATTTTTCATAGATCACTTTGCGTTTTATTTTAAGGGATGGTGTCAGTTCTTTGCTGTCAATGGTCCATTCATCAGGGAGCAGTACGAAACGTTTTATCTGTTCGGGGTGACTGAACAGTGGATTGTATTTGTCTATCTCCCTTTGGATCTTGTCTATCACTTCCGGCATTTCAATCAACTCACTGTTGGATTCCGGTATACTCAAACCTTTAATTTTCAACCAGCTGCGCAGGTGAACAAATGCAGGTACTATCAATGCACTCACAAACTTCTGGTTAGCGCCGAGTACGATCATTTGTTCTATGAACTGGCTTTCTTTCAGTTTGTTCTCTATTACCTGCGGGGCTACATATTTACCTCCAGATGTTTTGAATATCTCTTTTTTACGGTCTGTTATTTTAAGGAAGCGGCCTTCTACCCATTCGCCTATGTCGCCAGTTTTCAGCCATCCATCTTCGGTCATTACTTCAGCCGTCAATTCAGGATGTTTATAATAACCCATCATGATGTTATTACCACGGCAGAGTATCTCGCCGTCTTTTTCGATCTTCACTTCTACATTGTCGATCAATGTGCCTATAGAGCCGATGCGCCTGTTTTCACTTTCAAACCTGTTTACGGATACTACGGGAGATGTTTCCGTTAGTCCGTACCCCTCCATAATGATGAGTTTTGCCGCTGTAAATACCCTTATCAACCTGGGCTGGCAAGGTGCCGAGCCTGTAACAATGGCTTTTACATTATTACCCAAAGCCTCGCGCCACTTACTGAATATGAGTATGTTGGCCAGCATCAACTGGAAGCGATACCATAGGCTACCCCGGTTTACATTATCATATTCGAAGCCGAGTTTTAAGGCCCAGAAGAATAAAGCACGCTTGATGCCTTTCAGTTCCATGCCCTTACCGAGTATACGCTCATATACTTTTTCCAGCAGGCGGGGAACAGTAGTGAATACCAACGGTTTTACTTCACGAAGGTTATCGCCAATGGTCTCCATGCTTTCAGCATAGTAAATGGCAAGTCCCGCGTCGATATATATATAACTGACCGTCCGCTCAAAAATATGATTGAGAGGCAGGAAGCTGAGGGTTTTTGCACCCTGCTCAGCAAAAGAGAAAGCAGGCATGGAGTCGTATACATTGCTCACAATATTTTTATGGCTTAGCATAACGCCTTTCGGGTTGCCTGTAGTACCTGATGTATATATAATGGTCGCTAGTGTTTTTTCTGATATTTTATCAATGATAGATTGGTCAGGCTGAAGGTTTTTGCCTTTGAGGTCCTGCCAGTTCTCAACACCATCTATTTTGTCAA
>Ga0213840_1000551_pt1 | contig 50136 bp, 36 predicted proteins | sample SWPATP22_FD_160132 | JGI IMG/M metagenome (GOLD analysis project Ga0213840, IMG submission 160132) | Coastal seawater microbial communities from Marineland, Florida, United States - SWPA TP2 #2 | ecosystem: Environmental > Aquatic > Marine > Coastal | place: USA: Florida | collected 2016-08-14 | reverse complement strand
ATAGCAGTATGCCAGCAACATGTTTGACAGCATCTTGTGCCATATTCTAAACGCTTTGGACATACTGCTCTTTTACAAGTTATGGCTTCTTTCACTTTTTTGCTTATTCATCAATGTACGATATTCTCAGCCTCTTCGGTTGGTAAACTATTCGTGTCTCAGGTGTTGACCGGGATGAATCCTTGCCGCCCTGATCGTTTGGGAGCTAACCGTCAACCAAGCCACTAGTAAAGCAATTAGAGCTGCTCCGACGAAAAACCACCATTCCAACTCAATGTGGTAAGCAAAGTTTTCGAGCCATGTAGTGGATATCATGAAACTGATCGGGATGGCAATACTAATGCCGATCACCACTAGCTTGACAAACTCTGAAGAGAGCAGATAGGCAATGCCCCAGACACTGGAGCCTAGAATTTTGCGAATGCCTATTTCCTTGACCCGTCTTTCAGTCGTATAGGAGGCCAGCCCAAGCAAGCCGAGGCATGAAATGATGATGGCAATTATTGCAGCATACTTAGATAAACTGGACACTCTTTGCTCGGAGATATACAATGCCTGGTAATCTTCATCCAGAAATTGGTATTCGAATTCCAAGCCTGGATAATGTATCGAATAGTGTTCTTCCAGAGCTTCGATTACCACTTGTTCGTTGCCAGGTTCAATTTTTGCTATCACATTCTCCGCTCCGGGCCACACCTGCATGACACAGGGCTTGACGGATTCATATAGCGATTCAAAATGAAAGCTCTTTGCTACTCCAATTATTTTTCGATCTGCTCCCCAAAATCGGACGGTCTTGCCAATCGGTTCGTCGAAACCCATCACGCTAGCTGCCTCCTCATTAATGATAATGGCATTCAATTCACTTTCGCCACGTTCCCTTGAAAAAGCTCTACCCTCACGCATTTCAATACCTAAAGTTTCCAAAAAGCCGAATCCAATCTCTAGATTTCTAAACCCTATCTCGCTATCCTCCTTTCCTTCCTTCCAGTCGAGCCCTCTAAATGAACCGTGGTCTCCCATCAAATCATGGGAGAAGTTACCAATGGAGGAGATGCTCGGAATTCTACTTAACCCCTCCATAAAGACTTGTACTTTTTCTTCACTTTCTTCCTCATCTGTGACCTGTACGGGAAAATGAACCATATTGTCACGCTTGTATCCGAGGTTTTTCGTTTGGACATAGGAAATTTGTTGATAGATAACGAACACGAATACCAAAAAGACAGTCGATAGCACAAACTGAAATACTACCAGTCCTTTACGGGTCCATTGTTCTCCAAAGCCCCCCAACAATTTTCCAGAAATTCCACCTCCTTTCAATATCGAAATAGGCTGAAAACCCGAGAGATAAATAGCAGGATAACTACCCGCAAAAAGCCCTGTCAAAGTCGTGATAGCAAATGTACCTAGGATCAGTTTGAGGTTAAATGCCAAGGTGATCTCTTTACCCGTGATCATATTGAATTGTGGAAGCAGCACCAAAACGAGTAGATAGGCCGTGAGCATAGCGAATAAGGCCATTAACAAAGATTCACTTAGGTATTGAATCGCCAACATCCTTCGGTTAGCGCCAAAAGTTTTTTTAACCCCAATTTCCATCAATCTCCGAGACGCTCTGGCCGTTGATAGGTTCATAAAATTAATGCACGCTATGAGCAAGATGAAAAAAGCGATAACTGAAAATAACCGAACATACTCGATTCTACCACCCGCTTGCACACCATTTTCAAAACGATTGTACAAATAGCGGTCTGAAAATTTTCTAATAAACAGACTGTGCTTACTAGTTGGAATTTTAGTGTGGAGTAAATCCGTAATTTTGGTATTAAATTTTTCAATATCTACCCCTTCCTTCAAGGTCAAGTAGGTACTTGGATCACTATTTCCCCAATTCTCTAAAAAGGGGCGTTTTTCAAAAAATAGCTCATAGTGGAAAAGTAAATCGAATGGATCTGTCAAGTGATCCGGCATGGCTACAAAAGTTGCCACCACCTCGAACTCTCCACTTAGATTGCCCTGATCCCAATAAAAAGATTTGCCTATTGCGTCCTCCTTGGATGTAAACAGCTTCTGAGCCAGATTATCAGAAATAGCCACAGCCTGTTTCTTGCTCAGAAAGTTGGCTTTAGAACCAGCGGAAAAATGGCAGGTGAATACTTCAAAGTAGCTTTCGCCGACGTACTGAGCTTTAGCTTTTACGCGCTCATCTTCATTAGAAAGAATACCCGCACCACTAAACCAAGAAGGGGGAACTACAGCAACAGCATGCTCGACTTCAGGCATCTCTTCTGCCAAAGCTTCGGCCAACAAACCTTGAGTAGTCTCTGTCGTTTGAATACCTTCCGAGGTTGGGATATTGTGCATCACTTGATACAAATGCTGGTCCTTTTCATGGAACTTATCCATGCGAAGTTCATCAGTCACCCATAGATAAATTAACAATACACATGCAAGCCCGGTAGAGAGTCCGATTAAATTGATTAGAAATGAGCCTTTGTAGCGTTTAAAATTCCTAAAGGTGATGAGCATATTGTGTTTGAACATATCGGCGTGGTTTTTTCGAGTTCGTCTAACATAAATGAAGCCTAGCAGCAAATGCATCGCATCTACCCAATACATGAACTTAGCTTTAGTTCTACCTTGCGTTGATACCCTATCCTGGTAGATCTCCTGCAAGTCCCCTAGGAACTCTTCATGATATTTACCATTTACTAGTCTGGAGAGTAGCCAAGTAGCTAATTTTGGCACCTGCTCATTCTTATTCTTTCTCATGAGGTTCTCATATTTAAGAATGACACTAGCTTCCACATTTTTTGACGCACCTCTTGGGCCTCTTGCAACTGTCGTACCCCTAAATCTGTAATGGTGAATAAACGCTTCCTTCGGTCTCCACGTTTCGCCGTATTGCCACCTAGCTCCGAGCTTAGTAATCCTTTATCCTGTAAGCGGTAAAGCGTAATATGGACTGCACCCAAAAGAATGGAGCGGCCTGTGTGTTTTTCCACTTCTTCCTTCACAGAAATCCCATAGGCTTGTCCTTCAAGGATGCATACTGCCAGCAGCACCAATTCTTCAAACTCGCCTAGACCTCTTTTCTTCATTAGTTACAATTTTGTATATATACAAAGTTATAACTAATTCTTGAATTATTTACTAAGGCAAAAGAAAATTGATCATTCTCTTATTTGGAGTAAGAAAAAAGCGCCTAATAAGCGAAGCGACACAGTACTACTGCAGGTGAAAGGTCAACCCTCAAGGGAAGGCTAGGGTTGATCAAATCACTTACTCAGGTACTTGGTGAAAAACGTACTTCTAAAAGTTCGGCCAATGGGACGTTATCACCTTCCATATAGACCTGATCGTCTAAGGTTTTTTCGATGGAATGAACATTGAATAGGAAAGACTTATGAAAATCTGCAAAAAGAAGAATTCATCGATATTTCTGTGAGTAGCCCGTTGAGCTTTGCCCAATAGCGGACAATGCGCTTTTTTGTAAGCTTCTCTTATATGGAAGCGGTCACGCAAGAGGAGCTTGGTATATTCAAATTCAGTCAAAGTCGTTATTATTCGAATGTAAACCAATACCTAAACCTGTCTAACTAGCTAGAAAGCCACCGACCAAACCTGTCTAGCAAAACCGATAGATAACATTTCCTCAGAGCAATTTTGATTTCATAAAGATGTTCATGTAACAACATCATTAGAGGCTGTAAAATTAGCGTCAATCCTAACAGCCCTGACCTCAAATTAAGATATGGATAGCCCAAAATAAAAGAAGTAACTACCATTAAGAATAGATGATAGTTACTTCAATCTCTCTTGCGCAAAAAGGTTTTATTTCAGATTAATAAAAGCAGATATTTTATAAAAGTCATTACCAGTTGCTTCCTGGTTCGCCAGGTTTTTACCACCGGCAAATCTTACGAAGTGGCCATCGCCCACTGGAACTTTTACATATGGCCCTAGCCACTGATAGATACTATGTGGATCCCCCTCTGTAATTCTGGTTAGCACAAATTGCTCATAGAAGGCTCCAATTGAAAAGGACTTGCTGACCTTGATCCCCGGAGCAATCCAATTGAGCACAAAATCCTTGGTTACAGGGCCTTCTTTACGTAATGCTTTGTAATAGGCAAAGTAGAACTCAAACTCAAAGAATTTGTCATTATAAAGTGCCATGATGCTAGGTACAATGCCATCCCCTATGGCCGTTCGTTCTCCCCCTGATAGTAATTTTCCGTGCGTAAATCCGATGGAGGGATTAACAAACCACTTGCCATTTTTGCTTGAAAATCCTAGGCCTGCACCGGTTTCTAGCCAAAGGTCTCCACCCACGTCTAGCGTACCGAACGAAGGATTAGTCCAAAACACACTATACCAGGTAGCATTGAGATTCGGCTTAAGATTGATGTGCCCCAGAAACACGGGAAAGAAACCACCGACATTGTTTTGCACTATATTGACAGCGAGCCCCGAGGCTCTAGTCTTCTTCCCCATTTCTTGTGGGTCCGCCACAGTTGTAGAATCGGTTTCGGCAATTTCTTCTGAAACCTTAATCATTTCGTCAGTAGTACTTAGTTTAGCTTCAGCCTCCAAGTCCATATCCTGAGCAGAAATGAAGCCCGTAAAACAAAGCAGTAGTAGAATGGTAATACTTGGTGTTTTCATTATTATAATTTTAAATAGTTAAGTAATTAGAAATAATTCGAGCTATTACCCGCCGATAAAGGCAGGTTGACGCTTTTCGATGAAAGCTTTCATGCCTTCCTTCTGATCCTTTGTGGCAAAGAGGGCATGAAAAACCCGGCGCTCGAAAAGCAAGCCTTCTCGCAAACCGAGCTCCAAGGCCCGGTCCACAGATTCCACGGCCGCTATCAGCGAGGGTTTACTGTAGGAAGCAATTTGATGGGCTATTTCGATGGTCCGATCTAGCAGGTCTTCTTTAGGGAAAACTCGAGCGACCAGGCCAGATTGCAGTGCTTCTTCAGCATTCATCATTCTGCCCGTCAGGATCAGGTCTAGTGCTTTTACTTTGCCGACCAGTTTGGTAAGCCGTTGGGTTCCCCCAATGCCCGGAATTACCCCAAGCTTGATTTCAGGCTGAGCGAACTTGGCATCATGCGAAGCATAAATGATATCACACATCATGGATAGTTCGCAGCCTCCACCCAAAGCATAGCCCGACACGGCTGCAATCTTGGGGGTCCTAAGTCCAGTGAAGTCTTCCCAAGCCCCAAAAAAATCTTCTTGAAACATGTCCAAGTAGGACTTTTGCTCCATCTCTTTTATATCTGCCCCCGCGGCAAATGCTCGTTCTGAACCGGTGATCACAAAGCAACCCACCGTCGGATCATTATCCAGTGGCTTAAGCTTTGCTAGTAGCTCGGCGAGTAAGGGGGTATTTAACGCATTGAGAGCTTTGGGGCGATTAAGTCTAACGATCGCGACAGCACCCTCCCGCTCAATGATGATGTTACTCATATCGAAATTGAAGTTTGAGTAATGGTAAAACAATAACTTCCTTATTTTTGAATAGCTCTTTTGCCGTCTGGCGGTGTTAAAAAGCCTCGTCGAAGCGCTGCTTCGCCTACGTTTTTTGCCTAGCCAGTCCAACAAAATAGCTTACCCCAAAACGGGAACTTATTGTTTCACCATTACTAATGATTGAAATGAAATGGTATTGATGTGAAACTAAGAGTCCCAAATGGCACCGTAGGCAGGAATATTTCGACTTTCCATACCATAGACTACTTGCCACGTAAGTTTTTTGTTGGAAATACAAATGACAGCTTCTGCATCGGACTCCTGGTAGGCCAGGTAAGCCAACTTGACAAGATCCGGTTTACCGTGTGCATCCGTGTCCCAAATAATAGCTGAAGGTTGAACCTCCAATATCTCATCTACCAGCTGGTCGCCGTAAGTTTTACGTGGATTCCTGGTAGCCCAAACCAATCGCGATGGAGTCTCCTGAGAAAGTAGATGAGGAAGACAAGGGCCGATTCCACTGCCAGTTGCTACCCAAACTACTTTCTTGAAAAGCTGGTCAATATTTCCTACACCAGCAGTTGGAATACCTTTGACCCACACGTACTCTGGCTTATCGTCAATGAATTTACCCGTCCAATCGCCAGCCCGAGATATAGTCAATCTAAAGCCATCTTCATGCGGAGAAGGAATATTGGCGAAAGAATGCCACTCTCTCAAGGGATCACGACTCAAAGCGGTGGAAGATCCAGCAAATGGAGTTACTCCATAATTGAACTTGGCCAGGGCAACGTGGGAGGATGGAGTGTCAATTTCTACTCGGACCTTCTTCAACCGAAGCCAAGGAAGTACGACACTAACGGTAATAGCCAACAAACACCAGAATCCTATTGCGCTGATTAAGGCCGTTGAAAATGCTAACTCACCTTTGCTTTCATGAATAAAGACCAATGTGTGTATCCAGAAGAGAATCAAGGACGTCCAGCCACCGAACCTATGCATTAGCTCAAAATTATCGTGATACTTTGCTCTTATGTTTGGTTTGGCCATTATCATCATCAGGATCAAAATCCCGGTGACCAGATAAGGGATTGAGACATTTAGAAGGCTTACCTTTCCTATTCCATTGAAGTAATGAAGGTTGAGTGCTACCAGAAAGAAGACATACCAAAGGGTGCCCATCAAAGCCCCTCCTACATGGATGCCTCCAAAATGGTATACTTTTCCCAGCAGTCTGCGCACAGATAAGGGCCAGGAAAGTGGCGCACTTGTCGCTATTTTGAATAGCCCGTTGATTACAAGTTGCTGCCGGATCAATATTGCTGAAGCAATGTTCAAGACCGCCAGATTCGAAATGAGCGGTAAATTAAATGCTCCATTTGACCACCACCAACTCTGTCCAGCTCCCCATATGAACACAAGAATATTCACGAATACCAAGAGGTATAGTAAACGATTAAAATGCATCAGCTGTGGGCCTTTCCAAATACGCTTCCATCTTTTAATCTGAGGGGGAAGCTTTACTTTTCGAAAGTCTGGAAGTTCTATCTCGCCCTGCTGAATATAGCCGTAATTAAGCCCTTTTCTTTTGACCATCTTCTGAAGCATTTTCGGAGTTAGGAATAGTTGGCACCGACACCGTAGAACCATTTTGGTATTGTAGCGCCTTTTGCAGGAGTAAGCGTTTGTCTATTTTACCGCGTGCCGTCATCGGCAATTGATTCATCGAAAGGATGAAGGAGGGGGAATAGTAATAGGGGAGTTCAGCTGCTATTTTTTCTTTGATTCTATCAACATCAACTGTTGACGGCATGACGAAACTCACTAGGTTACGATCATCCAGCTTTAAGGTCACCGCTCTTTTGCAGTCAGGCATAGATTCGATGACAGCAGAGATGCCGTCAAGTTCTACCCGAAAACCACGAACTTTGACTTGATCGTCTAAGCGGCCATGATGTTCGAGCTGCCCCTCTTTGGTCCATCGTCCTAAGTCCCCTGTTCTAAACATCATTCGACCTTCTCCCCAGAAGGGGTCTTCCGCATACCTTTCTTGATTTAATTGATCATTATTGAGATAGCCTGCTGTTACACAGAAGCCCCCGGCCCACATCATACCGATTTGTCCAATTTGAACAGGCTGCCTTTTTTCATCCAATATATACACGGTGTTATTGGGGGTCGGAGCACCAATCGTGATGTGTTGTGAATGAGGTGCGCACAATTGCATTGTATTCACGATAGTAGTCTCAGTCGGGCCACAGCAGTTATAAAAATCACAGACCTGAGTCCACTTATTAGCTAGTGTTAAGGGACAAGGCTCACCAGCCACCGCTACTTTTTTGATATTGGGGCAGGATCGTGGATCAATTACACTCAAGATGGAGGGGGTTGCAATAATCACGTCTACTTCTTGCAAGGTTTCCTCAATGGCTTTCCCGCGTACCATTAGCGTTCCTCCATGTGCTAGACATCCCAAGATTTCCCAGGCTGCCATATCAAATGCTATATTGAGTATCTGTCCGACCTTCCATCCAGGTTCGATAGATAGATTTCCAGGTTTTAGCAATAAGATATTGCATAGGTTTTCATGCGTGACTTGGACTCCGTTGGGCTTCCCAGTTGTTCCCGAAGTAAATAGAACAAAACACTTGTCTGTACGATCAATTGCCGCTCGAGCTGCCTTGTTGTGAATCAAATCTGAGTCGAAGATGACTTTTCGGTTCATCACTTCATCGATGGCAATACAGATATCTCCTTTTTTCTTCGGAATTTTGGTTTTGAATTTTGCAAGCGTTAGAGACACCTTGATGGTAGCTGTATCAATAATGTATTTAAGCCTTGATTCGCTGGAAACACCTACATCTTGAGGAACATAAACCGCCCCCAATTTTAGGCTGGCTAAAATGCCTACTACCATTGGAATGGAACGTTTAACGAAAAGTCCGATTCTATCCCCCTTCTCAATACCATGTGCAGAAAGCAATGCTGCTAACCTTTCTGCGTGTAAATCCAATTGCTGGTAAGTGATAGTCTGACCGAGATGGTCGATCGCTATAGCATTGGGTCGGACTGAAACTTGGTGTTCAATGGCATGATGAATACAGGTAAATGGCAGGTCCACTGCATTACCAAAGCCAAATTTTCGGAAAAGTTCTTGATCTGTTGAGCTGAGCTTTTCTAAGCCCCTCTTGGACGAAATTATTTCTTTCATAAGCGTTTAAATTTTTGAAGCTTGAAGTCGGTATTTGACCACATTAATTTTCTTTTCGCTTACAAAATAAGTCCAAAGAGTTCACGACTTTTTCACGATAGCTACACGATTTCCTTACGTATTGCATCAAAAAAATCACGACTGTTCACAAAGTATTTATGAAGGTTAAATTATCCACTACCATTAAGAAATAAGCCCTAGAATAGAGTGAACTACTTTAGGGCTTACGGGGAGGGAATAGGAATGAATGGGAGTTAGCACATCAGCCTACAAATTTAGGATGGGCAATTCAAAGGAAAAATCACTTCCTTGGTCAGGCTCACTTGATACCTTAAAATCTGATTCATGCAATTCAATGATATGTTTGGCAATGGCCAGACCTAAACCTGAACTCTTTTTATTCCCTACCGCAGTTCTGGTGTAATAACGCTTGAATATATTGGGCAGGTCGTGCTTACTGATACCCATTCCTGTATCTTTAACATGGATGGACACGGTTCTTCGGTTTTCTATCGCACCAATGATGATCTTACCTCCGGATGCAGTAAAGCGAATAGCATTATCGACTAGATTTTGAAGGACTCTATTTATTAGACTTGGATCAGCCATTACCATTACGCTTTTTCTTCTAAAGGTAAAGTCACTGGAAATGGTAATACTTTTTTCTGAAGCAATCGATTTGTAATCCTGAATTAGATCATAAATCATTTCGTTAACATAAATCGGTTCCCGTCGAAGCATAACCTGTTTGGCTTCGAGTTTAGACAGTTCAAAAAGTTCATCCACCAACTTCTTTAGATTGTCGACATTACTGGAAATGTGTTCAAAAAATCTTTGCTTTTCGCTCGGGCTTAATTTCTCATTTTTTTCCTGAAAGGTCTCTACATATCCGTAGATGATGGCAAGGGGCGTCCTAAGATCATGGGATATATTGGCCACCAATTCTCTTCTCAGCTTTTCAGTATTCTTAATCTCTTCTATACTATGCACCACTTTATCTGCCATCCTGTTGAATTGCTTAGCCAAATAGCTCAATTCTCCTGATCCTTTTATCTTAATCCTGGCTTGGTAATCACCTTGTTCAAATTCATTTATCACTAAAATTATTTTGCGAAGATGGCGCATGAGGTACCAGATAAGAATCGCGCCAATAAGAAAGGCTAATAAGGTAGAAATGCCAATAATTGCCTTTCCCAGGTACTTCAAGTGAGTCCCAACCAAGTTGGCTTTGGCCAGTTCATAGTCTTTTCCGGTAAGGATAATATAGATGAAACCCGTCTGTCCAATCTTTTCAAGGGAAGCCGCAGAGAAGACTTTCTTGATCTTTGGGTTTCTAGGGTCTTGCCCCATCATGGAGGGCTTTGTTCCTACACTTTTTAACTCGATGAAATTTTGAATCGGCGCCAGATCAACCTGAAGCTTGTTTTCTTCGAAATGGTAGTCATCCAAAACGATGCAGTACTTGACAAAACCTACTGAGTCCAGTAGGTAAACCTCAATATTTCGATTAACCGCCATCATATCATGCATGATATCTCCAAATAGAGGCTTGTTAACTTGCCCGTCCTCTAAAAAAGGATTGACGGTTGAAAACCTTTCATCGATGAGATAGTCGGCCAAATTATGATGCAAATATTGATTAGTTTCATTAAAGAACTGGTCAGCTTCAAAAATTGACACCAAAGTAAAAGAACTACCAACAAGGCCTAAGACTGAAAAAAAGATGAGTAATATTCTCCAAAATAATGAATTCTTAAAATGCATTATACTTTGTCTATTAAGTGGGGCTCGAGCTTATTTTGGACCCTCTCCGACAATTTTGGAATGGCTAACTTGTGTGTTGATGGGGTTTAGCTTCGAGCGGTTTATTGCAAAATCCTTTACCAGTTTTCATTGAAATTATACCCCATACCCCAACTGGTAAGGATATAATTCGGTTCATGTGGATCTTCTTCAATTTTGCTTCTTAGGCGATTGATATGAGAACTTACAGTATGTTTAAATCCATGGAATTCATGCCCCCAAACGATTTGTAGTAGTTTTTCCTTGGTGTAGTTCCTTCCTGGGTGGGATGCCAGCGTTTTCAGTAAGCGATATTCCGTTGGCGTTAAATTAACGACTTGATTTCTCAACAATACTTTCCGTTTTTGGCAATCAATTTTTAAACTGCCTCGATCTATTAAAGCCTCCGATTCTTCTTGAAGCAGTATTTGGGCGCTTAGCTTAATTCGCCTAAAAAGCGCCTTGATACGAGCCATGAGTTCTCTGATGCTAAAAGGTTTGCTGATGTAATCATCGGCACCAAATTCTAGCCCCAGGATTCTATCTACCTCTTCGGTACGTGCCGTAAGCATCATGATGGGCAGACAAAGCTCTTGCCCTCTTATTTCTCTGCAGATATCAAAGCCATTTTTGCCGGGCAAGGAGATATCAAGAAGAAGAAGATCAAAGGTCTCTTCGATAGCCCTTCTGAATCCTAGATCACCGGCGTATTCCGATTCGACTTCATACCCTTCATCTTTTAAGTAAAAACATAACAATTCCGTAAGTTCTTTATCATCTTCAATGACAAGTATGCGTTTCATAATATTGATAGGTGGTTAGTGGCTAGGTTGATTCCTAGAGGGCTACATTTTGGCGAATGTCGGAGTTCGTTTTAACTGGGGAAGCGGTATACTTTTAATACCAAGGGTGGACTCCAATACTTAGGCTGAATGTGACCCCTTTCCGGAAATACAACTTCAATTTATTTAGTTTTCTCTGGTACATATAAAGAAATACACTCAGATGTAGTGAATGCTACAAACTCAAATCTAGATGTCACAGAGGCATCACAAAACCATAATGAAAGGTGAAAGAATTGGGAAAAATAGAGGCTTGAGAAGGCTATTTAGACAATTTCGGATTTGCAAAAAGTTTTGCTTCCAGTATCGATTTAAAGGTTCGCGAAAATTACTTCACCAATATCGTAAAACACTCCCTTCCTATTTCGCTACAGCAAAGCAGCAACTCCTAAGTGGTGGTGAATAAGTAGCCTGGTATTTATCCAACACTTCTAAATTTATAAACTTGGAATTTTCTGAATTCTGCAACACTGCATTTGCCCGCACCAAAAAGATTAAGATCGATTTTCATCATCACGCTGAGGTCGTGATTAATCTATGTCCTTCAACTGCAAAAGGTAGAATCCCAATACTTCAATTAGGAATTAACCTAAAAAAGTTGTTACTTTACAATACTGCAAACAGGAATTAACCCAAAAAAGCATTAATTCTTTAGAGATGAAGTACCGGATTGGAGAATTCGAAGAAATCGTTCTGTTGACTGTAGGAATCCTAGAGGATGAGGCTTATGGCGTAAACATCAAGAATGACATCAAAACCCGATTGGATCGGAAAGTAAGCGTGGGTGCCTTGCAAGCTGCCCTTCGAAGAATGGAAAAGAAGGGATATTTGACGTCCCAACAAGGAGATTCTACAAGTAAGAGAGGAGGGCGCCCCAAATTATTCTTTCGCCTTACGGCCTTAGGTCACTCGGCATTAGCTTATTCCAGAGAAACGCGCAACCGCCTCTGGGATGCGATGCCTCCTCCAGCCTTCCCTCAGCTAAAATTGTCTTGATGCAGGAACAACCCAGCCATTCGCCACCAAAACTAGCATTACGACTGTTTAGCTGGTTTTGTAACCCCGCCTATCATACCGACATCGAAGGCGATCTGATGGAACACTTTGAAGACAATGTGGAAGAGGAGGGCCTAAAAAAGGCACGCATTCTCTTTTTCTTAGATGTCTTGCTCCTCTTCAGGCCCGGTATTATCAGACCCTTATTATCTAGAACCCCCTTCAAACACCCGACCATGATACAACATCATCTTAAAATCAGCTGGCGACAGCTTATCAAGAATAGAGGATATTCCTTTCTCAATATTAGTGGACTAGCCATGGGTATGGCAGTAGTGGTACTCATCAGCCTATGGGTTTGGGATGAACTATCCTATAATAAAAACCACGAAAATTATGATCGCATCGCCAGGGTCATGATTAATCAAACCATTGATGGCGACATTCAGACTTCATGGAGTGCTCCTAAACAATTTGCACCCGCCCTGAGGGAAGGCTATGAGAGTAATTTTAAATACATATCAACGACAAGTCATTTCACCGGTCGTGCCCTAATTGTAGGGGACAAAACCATCGGCCGATCAGGTATGTTTGTGGAAGCGGATATGCCTGAAATGCTTAGTCTGAACATGTTGAGCGGCACTAGAAAAGGCTTAGATGATCCCTATGCTATCTTGATCTCTAAATCTACTGCTAAGGCTTTATTTGCTGAGGAAAACCCAATTAATCAAACCATTAAATTAACTACAGATGATCTATTGAAGGTCATTGGCGTTTACGCAGATATGCCGGATAATTCCTCATTCTCTAGAGCTCACTTTTTTGGTTCTTGGAAACTATTTGAGCAATGGCAACCGGAATGGGTTGGATGGGGTAATCGTTGGTTCCGAGCCTACGTGCAGCTGGCTGACAATGTTGACTTGGAGAAAACTTCTGCTACCATTAAGGATGTGACCTTAAACAATCTGAGCGAACAAGAAGGTGCTAGGCTAAACCCCGAAATCTTTTTGCATCCGATGTCGAAATGGCACCTCAAATCGGATTTTGAGAACGGGATGGTAGTTGGTGGTAGAATCAAATTTGTCTGGCTCTATGGTACCATCGGATTCTTCGTGCTCATCCTGGCCTGTATCAACTTTATTAACCTGAGTACTGCTCGGGCGGAGAAAAGAGCCAAAGAGATTGGAGTGCGCAAGGCCTTAGGCTCTCTTCGTACTCAACTTATTAGTCAATTCTTTAGTGAAGCACTATTGGTTACCGGCATTGCCTTTGTCCTGTCCGTTCTACTAGTTGCTTTATTAATGCCCTTTTTCAATGAAGTGTCAGGCAAGGAAATTAGCAATTGGTGGTCCAATCCTGTTTTTTGGTTGTTCGGTGTCGGGTTTACGATTCTGACGGGTATTTTCGCGAGTACCTATCCAGCGCTTTACTTGTCTTCTTTTCGTCCGGTAAAAGTATTGAAAGGTAGTATTCAATCTGGAAGGAGAGCCAGTATTCCTAGAAAGTTCATGGTCACTTTACAATTCACCGTTTCAATAACCTTGATCATAGGCACCATGGTGGTCTACCAACAGATTCAGTTTGCAAAAGGGCTACCACTTGGGTATGATCAGTCCAATTTACTGAGTACTTATATCAGTGATAAGATCACCGAGAAATATCCAGTTTTTCGGGAAGAACTATTGCAGACGGACGTAGTGGAAGAGGTGGGGAAATCCGAAACTTTTATTACTCAAACCTATATCAATAATAGCGGCTTTGATTGGGAAGGTAAAGATCCTGGTTTGACGGAGCAATTTTTCACTATGCGGATGAGCCACGAATTTGGGAAGACCATTGGATGGGAGATCGTGCAAGGCCGTGATTTCTCCAAGGAATTTGCGTCAGACTCAACGGGTTTTGTCATCAATGAGGCAGCGGTGGACTATTTGGGATTTGATGACCCCATCGGGAAACAAATTAAGTGGGGAGAAAATGGGTATTATCATATCATTGGTGTTGTAAAGAATATGATTACGCAATCGCCCTATCGCCCCACCCCACAGATGATCTATTTCCTGGACTATGATCGCTCGGATGTAGTTACGCTGAAATTAAAGTCGGATGCAGATGTTGCGACAGCCTTGCCTAAAATAGAAGCTATTTTTAAGAAGTTTGATCCAGTCAGACCTTTTAATTTTCAGTTCATGGATGAAAGCTATTTGACGAAATTTCGAGGGGAAGAACGGATTGGGAAGCTGGCAGGGTTCTTTACCATCCTGGCTTTATTGATTAGTTGCTTAGGCCTTCTTGGCATGATTGCCTTTGTGGCAGAAAGGCGGACTAAAGAGATTGGGATCAGAAAGGTCTTGGGGGCTTCAGTGTTCGGACTGTGGCAATTGCTGACCAAAGAATTCATTGTACTGGTACTTATTGCTGGTATGATTGCGATTCCACTAAGCTATAACTATATGTCCAAATGGTTGGAGAATTATGAATACCATGTATCGCTATCGGCCTCGGTGTTTATTTGGGCTTTAGGGGGAGCCATCCTGATTACTTTATTAACGGTGAGTTTGCATGCGGTTCGGGCAGCCCTGGCTAATCCAGTGAAGTCTTTAAGGACAGATTCGTGAATTGTATTCTTACTTCATGAGGTTTAGGAAAAAGTTTAGTCTTTCCGGAGGCGAATAATCGATGAATCTGCAAAGACACGGAGTATATAATTTTGACTTCATAAGGCAAAATAACTGATTCCTAAAAAGGCAATTGCTCCATCTATGAAAACCGAGCAATAAATATTCTGTTGCTTTTCCGGCATGAATGTAATCAGGAGAATTTGTATTAGGATGGCAAGTACAACTATAGGCTTCAGCATAAAAGTATTTGAAATAAATCCTATGCCTACCAATGCGGACACCAAGAATATAGCTGCTATTAATTTCGAATCCCGAATGTCAAAAGGAATGGCAACTGCGATAAAATATAGATAGTAGCTGGAGTGAAAAACATCAGTATTCTCCAATTGCGGATGTTTTCATTTACAATTGGGAATACGACCATCATGAATGTCCATATTAGAGCAACTGAATGAATTTTGAGATAGGGTATTTCTCGTATGCTCTTCTCCCCTATTCGAACTACATAAAAGAAGGAGATGAGTCCAGCTCCACTTACTAAGGCAACGATCGTAAGTGTTACTTCATTTAACACCTGAATAAAGAAGTATGCCGCCAACAGGCCACTAATGATGCTCAGTATACTTATTGTTAGGCGATGATCATCGACCCATCTTAACCAAGGGGTTTTTGTTTTTGAATTCGATTTGAATAGCCGTTGGCTATTGTATACGAACAAGGTAGAGAAAATCAAGTAATTGGCTTGTTTCCTCATCGTAATAATCGTACTTTAATCCACTGAAGTAGTAGTGATTAATAGGTCAAATTAAAGGCCACTTATATCTTTCAAAAATCATTTAAAATATTAAATCAAGAAGTGGTCGGGAAAGCCAAATTTAGACCACCTTTTAAAGTGAGTAATACACTTGAGAATGCTGCATTGTTCGTCCATGTCATAAATGGGCATTCAAAAATATATGCTCCTGTAAAAAGCGAAGAATTAAACTCTGGAGATAGCCTAATCATGAAGTGCGATAAGTTTGTAAACAACTGGTTTGCAAATAGTGACAACTCATTAACGGAAGTCATTCTCTTTCAATTGAATCCTGAAACATTGCAGAATATTTACACCAATGAACTCCCCGGTTTTATCCAAAAGCAGCCAATTCCTGAAGTTTCATCTTTGAAGAAAATACCGCCGAATGAAATGTTAACAAGGTTTGCTAAAGAGGTATCTCATTATTTAAGTCACCCTCAAATAATGAAAGAAGAACTCATAAAAGTCAAGGTGCGAGAATTGATATTTCTTTTGATGGAATCAAACAATGATACAACCATAAAAAATATACTTGGAGCTTTATTCAATCACAATGATTATAATTTTAAACAGATTATTGAAGCCAATATTTTCGAAAATTTGAATTTGGAAGATTTAGCTTTCATGACCGGATTAAGCCTTTCTTCTTTTCAAAGAAAATTTAAAGATCTCTATGAAACAACGCCAAGAAAATATATTAATCTAAAAAGACTTAAAAGAGCCAAGCATTTAGTAGAGAAGACGAATATTCGGATAAATGAAATCGCTTATTCTTGTGGCTTTCAAGATGTTGCTTATTTTTCTAATGCTTTTACTGCTTTCTTTTCCATTTCCCCTTCGAATTTCAGAAAACAGCTCTTGAAATAAACTTCCAAATCTTTGACCGTTTTTTACAACTTTTTTAGAGCATACGTAATGACTTTTGTGGTGTACAAAAGACTGCAATAGGGTCTTGCTTTCATCACTTAATTCATTTGTCATATCATGAAAAGTATTTTCAAGATTCTGGTGCCTCTCATTGGGCTATTTATTCTTGCCAATGGACTAATGTTTATGTTCAGTCCAGAAACTGTAATGGGGCATTCCCAAATTTCAGCCAATGACGCCTTTGGGCTCAGCACTATTCGAGGAATCATAGGAGGGTCCATGTTGGCCACTGGCTTGCTTACCATTTTGGCAATATTGAAATCTAAATTTGATTTACTACAGGCTGTTGTGATTATTCTATTGGCTTGGACAATTGGGCGGGGCGTCAGTTTACTTGCCGATGGATTCGATCAAAATGTAGTATTAAGCGGAGTATTGGTTTCTTTAATAATGGCTGTACTTCTCACCTTTGGGCACAGAATACTTAGTAAAGAGCTAAGTAATTGAATCTATTAAAAGCTCCAATCAACAAAATTCAGAAAAGTGAATATAAAAGCTCCAAAGTTTGCTTTGGTCATAACCTTTTTGACCGGGCTCATTGCCACTGTACTTGGCGTATGGGCAACTCTTTCTCCAGAAACACATCCTCAATTTCTAGGGGAAGTAAAATCTGTTTTGTCATGGTCCGCTAGAGAACTAGGAATGGGCTTGTCCTGTTTGCTCGCTGTTTTCTTTTTGCGGGATGCACGAGTAATTGCCGCTGTTCTCTTTGGTTCTTGGATTCGCGAAATTTTAGATTTTATTGACTTTTTCAGAGTTGCCGATACACCAGTACGCTTGTATTACGTAGTTGGTATTTCTGTTATACTTCACAGTTCTGCTCTGTACCTCACATGGCGAATTCTAAAAAAAGCTAATTATCAATAAAATTCAAGCACAATGAAATTCTTATCAAAGCACAGCTTCGTAAGGTTCTTCTTTATAATAACTACAATTTGCTTTTTTCCCAGCTGTACTTATGCTCAAGGCCCTTGGGTGCAGAAAAAAAACACGGGATTTGTTCAATTGCAAACTACCTTACTAGTTCAAGGAACCTATGATGGTTTAATTTTGAAGGAAATAAGTCTGGCAAGAACGGAAACTAATATTAATCGAGAAGTGGTCAATTCAGATGTTGGGATATATGCTATATATGGCTTGACAGATAAACTAACGCTTTTCACTCAGCTGCCTTTTAAGTATGTAGCGACCAAAGAACAGACGGATTCTCTTTATCATCCTAACCTACTTGAACAAGGAAGTTTATTCGGATTGAGTAATTATCGATTAGGAATCAAGTATGGGCTATTGGATAAAAACCTAAAAATAGCAGCTTCTCTGCAAACCAGCTGGAATACAGCTAAGAAGGAGTTAGAAAACGGATTAAGCACAGGATATCTTTCCAATTCGTTTGGCTTGTTTGGGCATGTCGGAGGAAGTCTCTCCCCCCGATGGTATTCATTTCTTGATTTAGGGTATAATGTATCTACTGATGATTATAGTGATTTTATCAACGCAAACTTTGAGTTAGGTTTTAAAGCGGCCACTACACAAAGTTTATGGATTGTGTTGAATATCAACATAAGAGAATCGGTAGAAAATGGAGCGTTTCTGAATGAAAATCTGATACAAACGGGTTTGTATCCTAATGACCAAGAATGGAATGGGTATGGGATTAAATTCTTGTATGAATTGAAAAACCAAATTGGGTTTACTTTGGGAACAGCAGGTGCATTCTCAGCCAATTATGTTGGATTTGCAGGACCAATTACTCTTGGGATATTTAAGAAATGGTAAAAATACTTCCCCTTTAACATTACCAAGAAGAGGTTATCGAGAAACTTAGTCCCTAGGATAGTATTACATAGTAACACTATTTTTGATTCCGAACGCCGGTACTTTGCCAACATTGTAAGAACAAAGGAAAATGCTTTCTGAAATTACCACATTGGGTGTTTGATCCAGGTTTTGCAAACAATCTTCTCCAGTAGGGAATGTTTCTATAGTAACGAATATTGATCGTTCAAGTAATCACTTAGCATTTCTAGCAATAAGGCTTTGAATTGCATGATTGTTTCAACACTTGATCTGGATTCCTGGATGGAAAAAGGAATTGCGCATAACTAGCTTTGAATCTATTAGGTTTCACCGAGTTAAGAGCTGAGAAGACTCTCTAATTGGCAGTTTTTTTGGTACTTCTTTCTTTATCTTTGGCTCGCTTTGAGTTGATGTAAGCTACTACGGTTTACAACCTGACTTACATGAATTCTGATGAAAGGAATAATACTATCAAAAATTAGTTATGAAAAAAACTTCCACCCTGACCCTGCTATTAGGCCTAATAGCATTTGTGATTCAAGCGCAGAATCCAAATTTGAATTACAATAAGTTCAAACAGTTAAAGGAAGAGTTTCCTACGCCTAATGCTTATCGCACTGCTTCTGGGGCTCCTGGCCATGCTTATTATCAGCAAAAAGCAGACTATAAGATGAACATCAAATTAGATGATGAAAATCAGAGAATTTATGGTGACGAAATGATTACCTACTACAATAATTCTCCTGATGTTCTTACTTATCTCTGGCTGCAATTGGACCAGAATGTTAGAGCGAAAGATTCTAAGACCTTAAAAATACAAACTAGTGAGATTAATGGCCGCATGAGCTTTAGACAATTATCTAGAATGCATAACCCTTTTGATGGTGGGCATAATATCGAATATGTCAAAAATGCAGCGGATAAGGATATGAAGCATCATATTGTTGGAACCATGATGCGTGTGGATCTAGATCAGCCCTTGCAGCCAGGTGAAAATGTATCCTTCAAAGTAAAGTGGTGGTACAATGTTCCAGCCAGCGGTCGTGGTAAAGCGGAATACTTTGAGGGGGATGAAAATTACATTTATACCATTGCCCAATTTTTTCCAAGAATGTGTGTTTACAATGAGGTAGAAGGATGGCAGCATAAGGAATTTCTAGGAAGTGGTGAATTTACCCTGGTATTTGGTGATTACGAAGTGAATATCACCGCTCCTGCTGATCACATTATTGCGGCTACGGGTACTTTACAGAACCCAAAAGATGTACTGACTAGGGAGCAACGCCAAAGAATGGATAAAGCTCGCAAGACGACAGATACTCCTGTCATGATCGTAACCGAGGAGGAGGCCATTGAAAATGAAAAAGAGAAATCCACCACTGAAAAGACCTGGACTTTCAAGGCGGAAAACGTACGTGATTTCGCTTTTGCCTCCAGCCGTAAATTCATCTGGGATGCTATGGCTTTGGAGCAAAATGGTAAAACCATCATGTGTATGTCTGCCTATTCCAAAGAGGGCTATAACCTCTGGAAGAAATATTCTACTCGCGTGACGGCACACACGATTGAGGTATACTCTAGAATGACCTTCGACTACCCTTATCCGGTAGCCTGGTCTATTGATGGTAGCATGGGAATGGAATATCCCATGGTGGCTTTCAACTACGGTCGCACCGAGTCTGACGGCACCTATTCAGAGCGTATGAAGTATGGACACATTGGTGTAATCATCCACGAGATCGGTCACAACTATTTCCCAATGATCGTTAACTCGGATGAGCGTCAGTGGACCTGGATGGATGAGGGGATCAACAGCTTTCTGGATGCAGTTGCTGGCCAGGAATGGGAGACTGACCATGACTGGGGGGCTCAGCCTGCAAAGATTGTTTCTTACATGAGCAGGCCCAAAGAGAAGCTTTCCCCCATTATGACCAACTCAGAATCCGTGCAAAGCCTTGGCCCTAATGCCTACACCAAGCCAGCTACTGCTTTGTATATTTTGCGGGAGACGATCATGGGGCGTGAGCTGTTCGATATGGCTTTCAAAGAATATGCGAATCGATGGATGTTTAAACACCCAACACCTACTGACTTTTTCCGAACTATGGAAGATGCTTCTGGTATAGATCTAGATTGGTTTTGGAGAGGTTGGTTTTATACCACAGATCACGTCGATTTGGCCATCAATGAGGTAAATTGGTTCCAGGTAAATACCAAAAACCCCGAGGTGGAAAAGACTTTGGCTAAAGTCAAGAGAGAAAAATCGCCTAAGTATATTGGTGATCAGCGTTATGAAGCCATGGAGACGATGGTAGAGCGTGATCCTACCATGAAAGATTTCTATAACACCTATGATCCGCTTGATGTAACACCAGAAGATAAAAAAGCTTATGAGCGTTATTTAAATACCTTGTCTCCGGATGAAAAAGCATTTTTAGATGCTGGCTACCACTACTATTCAATCAAACTGGATAATGTCGGTGGGCTGGTAATGCCGATCATCCTTGAATTCCAATTTGTAGATGGCACCTCTGAAATCGTGAGAGTACCCGTTCAGATTTGGCAGAAGAATAATGAACAAGCCAGTAAGGTATTCTTCTTTGAAAAAGAAGTAGAGAAAATCACTTTGGACCCACTTTTGGAGACAGCTGATACTGACCGAAATAACAACTATTGGCCAGAATACCGAGAACCTTCTCGCTTTGAGCTGTTTAAGGGCAGATCAAGACGTAGAGGAGGCAGTGGTGCTGGCAATCCAATGCAGCGTTCTATGCAACGTGAGCAGCAAAACAATAATAGTGGGAGCGGTGGAAACTAGGCTTTTTTGATAGCCCATTCCCTCTTCCTTTATTAGCTGTTTAAAGAAGTGCGACAGTAGATCCTACAATTTTTTATCAAGGGGTAGTGCTGTCGCACTTCTTATTTCAATTGTGTTCCCTAGAAATACTATTTTTGATTCTGAACTTGTCTGCAGCTTTGAACTGCTGCTGACAACATCTCTATTCTAAACTAAGCTTCCTTTGAAATGAAACGAATATTGCCTCTTTTAGTCTGTCTGCTATTCTCCTTATCCTTGATAAGTCAGGATTATTTTTACAAAGACTTTGGACCTTTTGACCCTTCAATTCCTAGTCCAGAAGCATTTCTGGGTTACGAAATAGGAGATTATCATACTCGGCACGATCGCATCGTGGCATACCTGGAAGCCCTGGCTGCTGCCTCGGACCGAGCAAGCCTCATCGACTATGGAAAAACGCATGAACTAAGAAGATTAGTGATACTTAAGATTAGCGATCCGGGGCATCTGCAAAATATTGAAGCTCACCGGCAAAAACACCTCCAGTTGATCAACCCGGATGCTACCCTTCAAGATAGCGATTTGGTGGATTTACCTGTTTTTGTCAACCTGGCATACAATGTCCATGGTAATGAACCGTCTGGTGGGGAAGCCTCCTTACTAACGGCCTATGTGTTGACGGCTTCTAATCACCCAGATATTCAACGATATCGACAGCAAGCCATCGTTTTCTTGGACCCTGTTATCAACCCGGATGGCCGTGATCGACATACCCAGTGGGCGAATTCACATAGAAGCGCTGTATTGAATGCTGATCCCATGGATTCAGAGCATAATGAAATGTGGCCAAGAGGTAGAACGAATCATTATTGGTTTGACCTAAATAGAGATTGGCTGTTACTGGTGCACCCAGAAAGCCAAGGGAAGCTGAACTGGTATCACCAATGGTACCCCAATGTAGTTACTGATTTTCACGAAATGGGCACTAATAGTTCTTACTTCTTTGAGCCGATGAAAGCCATTGGATCCAAAGATCCTATTATGCCCGCCGAGAATTACACGACGCTCAATGATACTTTCGCGCTTTACTTCCAACGAGAGATGGATAAACTGGGTTCGCTCTATTTCACCAAGGAGGTTTTTGACGGTACTTATCCCGGATACGGCTCTTCCTATCCCGATCTGCAAGGTGGCTTAGGGATTCTATTCGAGCAAGCCAGCTCCCGCGGGCACCTACAGAACACAGATATGGGCCAGATTACTTTTCCGTTTACCATCCGAAATCAATTCGTCAATGCTATAGCAACTGTTGAAGCCTCTGTGAAACACAAGAAGTTACTATACTCCTATCAGCAAGCCTTTTTTAAGTCGGCCATCGCCAATGCAAGCAAAAGCAAGGTGAAGGCTTATGTATTTGGAGAAGAATATGATAAGACTAGGCTTCAAGCTTTTCTGGATCTACTGCTATCCCATCAGATAAAGGTGTATGAACTGGATCAAGCTACTACTTTGAATGGACAGGCATACCAGCCAGGTAAGGCCTATGTCGTACCTACTGCTCAGCCTCAATATCGCATGGTACAGACCATGTTCGAGACTTATAGGGAATACCAGGATAGTGTTTTTTACGACGCTTCCGCTTGGTCTTTGGCGAATGCGTACAACATGAAATACGCGGCCGCTAATAAAATGATAGGGCTTGGAAAAGAAGTAAGCAAGGACGACCTGGCCTCCACCGAGCGGACCATTCCCGTTTCCAATTATGCTTATATAATAGGGTGGGAGGATTATAATGCACCCGCACTTCTTTATTATCTGCAATCTAAGGGGGTACGGGTGATGGCTTCCCAGAAGCCTTTTACGCTTCCTACCTCAGCAGGAGACCAGCGTTTTTCTTATGGCTCACTTGTTATTCCGCTGCAAAAGCAAAAGATAGATGGTGATGAGTTAAGAGAAGTCTTACTGGAAGCAGCAAATGAATTTCAAATCGATGTACATGCAGCTACCACGGGATACAGTCGATCCGGTATTGATCTGGGCAGCCGGTATGTAAGCTTCGTGGATAAGCCGAAGGCAGTGATGTTGACTGGAAACGGGACCAGCAGCTATGAAGTGGGCTTTGTGTGGCATCTTTTAGACCAGCGCGTAAAAATGCCCATCACCAAACTGCAGACCAGCATGTTTGGAAGGGCAGACCTCAATGAATATAATACCATGGTGCTCGTTTCAGGGAGCTACAGTAACCTCGATAGTACAGATATTCAAAAAATCAAAGACTGGGTATCCGAAGGCAACACCTTGATCACTCTTGGCAGGGCTACGGCCTGGGCCATTGGAAAGAAATTGGTGAAAGAGTCTTTGGTGAAAGAAAAGAAGGATGAGAAGAGCGAAAAGAAAGATACGACGGAAAGGAAAAGACACGATTATGTCCAAGCTTCCGAAATAAGAGGCCGAGACGGCGTCGGTGGGGTGATTTTTGAGGTAGACCTTGACATTACGCATCCCCTGGGCTATGGGTACAGGGATCGTCAATTGCCCATCTATCGCAATAATAAAGTGTGGATCGCTCCCAGCAAAAATGAATTCAGCAATGTGGCCATGTACACTGATGAGCCACATATTGATGGCTTCATTACCGATGATAATTTGAATAAGTTCCTTAAAAAATCAGCCTCTATTGTGGTGAGCCGAGCAGGACAAGGTAGGGTCGTATTATTTGCTGAGGATCCCAACTTCCGCGGCACCTGGTACGGGACGAATAAGCTGTTTTTGAATGCAATCTTCTTCGGAGAGTTGATTAGAGTACCTTAGACTAAGCGAGTCATCCGATGTCCAACTAAGCTTCATCTCAGAAAGACATCGGATGACTGAGCCCTGATTCTACGGCCTTCTTCTTCCTAGATGAACTCTTGGAAGATCTTTCACTAGCGCATTCAACTTCGCTATTTCCTCATTCACCACTTTTTCAAAAGCTTGAATGGCTGTAGTCGTTTCCTCTTTCAATGACCCTACACGCTCCAATTGAGACTGAGTAGGTTTATCTGGTGCACCATCGATGGCGTATAATAGGGACCGGATTTCCTCGCGCAATCGAGGTTTTTGGCGATAGCCCATATTAGGCGGAGGTCTTCTCCATTCATCTTGTAGTGTTTCAACTTGCTTCCATGATTCCATTAAGGCGGTCAAGGTAGCCTTGTTGTCATCACCTTCATCAGATTTTAGGCTCTGCTTTAGGGCTTTGAGCTGCCCGAGGATATCTTCAGAATCATTGATCAACTGGTTGGTCTGCGAAAGAAGGGCTTCTAGTCGCTTCGTTTCTGCCGCCTGTGCTTCGTAGTCCTTCTGGTCGACATCCAGGCGAGGGTCAGCTCGTACCTCGATCGTGGTGGTTAATTCCTGTCCATTGGCGAACAAGGTGGCTTGATAGTTACCTGGTGGGACTAAAGGGCGGAAGGGACCGGAACGCCACCCACTTTGGGGCGGATTGTTTAGCGTTACGGCGGGGCCTTCGGAACGCAAATCCCAGACCATGCGATTTAGGCCAGTGATAGCGGTAGTATCTTTTAGTTTTCTAACCAATACCCCTTCTTCATTTGTTATTTCGACACGTACCTCCTCCTCTGCATCTTTCGCTAAATAGAAGTTGATAAAGGCGCCGTAGTCAGGATTGGCTGCTTTGTAAGTACGTTGACCCATATTTTCAATCTGACTGTAATAGTGCCAGCGAGTTGTTTTACGAACAGGGTATAAATGAACCTCCTTCTTCTTTGCGTCGTCCATCTCTGAAATCGGACGGGCATCATCAAGGATCCAAACACCTCTTCCATGCGTCCCTACAATGATATCTCGTTCTCGTGGGTGGATGCGCAAATCTCTCACTGAAACCGGTGGGAGGTTGTTATTAATTCGAGTCCAATTGGCTCCCTTGTCCCAAGAAATATAGATGCCGTGCTCCATTCCAATGTACAGGGTGTTAGCATCGTGGGGGTCTTGGCGAATCACTTTCACATAATCATCTTTGGGCAAGCCGTTGATGATTTTTTTCCAGGTCTTTCCATAGTCGGTTGTCATAAAGGCGTGAGGCGTGAAATCGTCCATGCGGTGTTGATCTACAGCTACAAAAGCTGTCCCCGCATCATGCTCCGAGGCGTGAATTTTGCCGATCCAAGCAAAGGCTGGCATTTTGCTCACATTGCCTTTTACATCCGTCCATGACTTCCCGCCATCGCGTGTTACCTGTAGATTACCATCGTCAGTCCCTGCCCAAATCACGCCAGCCTCAATTGGTGATTCGGCGATAGACAAGATGCTACAATGAAATTCAGCTGCCGTGTTGTCCTGATAGATTTCCCCGCCGGACGTTCTCTGCTTCTCTTTATCGTTGGTGGTTAAATCACCACTAATATCCGTCCAGCTATGTCCTCGATCCGTACTTTTGAACAGGACATTTCCACCAAAATACACCGTATTAGGATCATGGGGTGAAATATGAATAGGTGCGTCCCAATTGAATCGATATTTGTGATCTTCTATGGCGTCCCCTGCTGATCCTATGATTTTGGGAAACGGGTGAATGCTCCGGACTACTCCTGTATTCGTATTTACGTGAAAAGGCACGCCGCCTTGCAGATTCGTATACACCTCGTGTTCACTCCCCGGAATAGGCTCCGCATAGTAACCATCACCATAGCTAATCCTCTTCCAGTGCCGTTTCAAAATCCCTTTGGAATTCAGAGAATTACTGGGTCCTGTCCAGCAGCCATTGTCCTGTAGACCGCCATAAACCTGGTAAGGATCTTGCATATCTACATTGAGCTGGTAAAACTGAGATAGTTCTACATTGTTGATGATGTCCCAGGTCGTCCCCTGATCATAGGATACCTGAAAACCTCCATCACTCCCGCTCAACACCCGCTTGGAGTTCATGGGATCGATCCAAAAAGACTGATGATCACCATGTACATCATCGGCAATACGCTGGAAACTCTTTCCGCTATCGATAGATTTGTATAGCCCGCCTGAAAGAGAATATAGCACATTGGGATAGTTAGGGTCTACGCGGATATCACTATAGTAGAAAGGCCGAAAGTTGATATTGGGATTCTTATTGACCAGTTTCCACGAGTTGCCGCGATTGTCTGAGCGGAAAAGTGTACCCGAAGTATTCGAATATTCGGTGACGAGATAAACGATATTAGGATCACTTTGCGCCACCGCCAGACCTATCCTCGCCATTGGTCCATCCGGTAACCCATTCATAATCTTTTCCCAAGTATCTCCACCATCTTTGGTACGATACACAGCTGTCTTCCCTCCACCTCCATCGAAGCGCCAAGGGCGTCTGCGGAAGGTCCACATACCTGCATACATAATTCTAGGGTTAGATAGGTCAATGGCTATATCTGAGCAACCGGTATCTTCATCCAGGTACAAGACCTTTTTCCAATTCTTCCCGCCATCGGTAGTTTGGAAAACACCCCGTTCTTTATTGGCACCCCATTCATGGCCCATAGCACATACACAGGCGACATCTGGGTCATCTGGGTGTACCACGATACGCTTAATTCGCTCTGTATCGTCCAAGCCCAGGTGCTCCCAGGTTTGACCCGCATCGATCGATCGATAAACCCCGTTTCCATACCCGACGCTATTGCGAGGGTCCCCTTCTCCACTGCCCAGCCACAGTACATTGTGATCCGAAGGAGCCACAGTTAAGGCCCCTACAGAATAGGCCCTTTGCTTCGTAAAAAGTGCATCAAAGGTCACCCCTCCATTCGTTGTCTTAAACACTCCTCCATCTGCTCCCGACACATAAAAGGTCGTGGGGTCGCCTGGAATCCCATCAATATCTGTAACGCGCCCCCCCATATTGGCAGGCCCGATCGCTCTCCATTTTAATTTTTTGATTTGCTCTGTAGCAGACTGCGCCGTAAGGAATTCTGCCAGAAACAACGTCAATACAAGAAATAAAAGTTGTTTTTTCATATGCTTGAAATTTTTCTGAAGCTTAACATGATACAGAAAATTTTCTGCACCTATGTAACCGCTACGCTTTCGCAAGATTTTCTTTAATCAGACACTGAGGTGTTAATTATGATTAATAAAAATCATGCTCTTTTCATCAGTTCTGTAATTAATTGTTTGATACTGAAGATAATACTGATTCAAAACTATTCCGGCTAAAACGTTAATAATTTTCTCGATTGGCTGTTTGATCGTTGAATTAGTCTGCTTAATTCTGTGCGAAGACTTCTACCTGTTTTTTGCTTGAATAATCTTATATTCATCATCTAGAGTAATCATGAAACAATTGATCAATTCGATCTGAGGAATATATCTGATATTTTGGTTAGGAATAAGTCTGGCTAAACTTCGGAGATCTTACTTAGAGAGGGATTTAACCAAACAAAACTAGATTAATGAAAAGACTCATTTTACTACTCCTAACGCCACTTTTGTTGAGTTTTCTGTCTACACAGGAGCTAAGCGCCCAAGCCTTAAAGCAAGAACACCTTGAACAGCTCAAGTATCGGCATATTGGCCCGGTAGGAAATAGATTGGTTGCGGTAACTGGTATCGCGGGGGACCCAATGGTGTATTATGTGGGAGCAGCTACTGGCGGGATTTGGAAAACCATTGATGGTGGGCTCAATTGGAAGCCGGTATTTGACAAGCAGCCTGTACACTCAATTGGTGCCCTGGCTGCGGCTCCCAGCGAGCCTGAAGTCGTCTATGCCGGTACTGGCGAGGCCTTTATTCGTTCCAATGTTTCCGTAGGAAATGGTGTGTGGAAGTCTACAGATGGTGGAGATAATTGGCAACATATCGGGCTGGATAAAACGGGGCGGATCAGTCGGATCGTCGTTCATCCCGATAATCCGGATCTGGTGTACGTGGCAGCCCTCGGGCATGGCTATACTCCTCAAAAAGATAGAGGGATATACAAAAGTACTGATGGTGGAAAAAGCTGGAAGCAGGTGCTACATGTAGATGAAAATACAGGCGCCTCCGATTTGGTAATGGACCCCCACAATCCTCGCGTTCTTTTTGCGGGCCTATGGCAATTAGAGCTCAGACCTTGGACACGTACCAGTGGCGGGCCGGGGAGTGGCATCTATCGGTCTCTAGACGCAGGTGAAACCTGGTCAAAGCTGGAAAAAAATGGTTTGCCTGAAGGTGATGTAGGTAAGATTGCTCTATCCATGACCCAAGCCCAGGCACAGAGAATATACGCATTAATAGAAACGGGTGATGGGATTCCCTTGAATGGAAAAAAAACCAACACGGGTGAACTTTGGCGCTCGGATGATCGAGGCAAAACTTTCAAACTGGTCAATTCTGATCGAAATCTCAGCGGAAGAGGAGCCTACTATACCCGCTGCGCTGCTTCACCTGACAACCCCAACGAAATCTACTTCATGTCGGCCAGCTATTACACCAGTATCGATGGCGGTGTCACCGCGAAGGGGCCAGCCCCAGGCGCCGCGCCCAACTGGGATCACCATGAAATGTGGATCGATCCAACCAATGGCGATCGCCAGATCGTGGTGGGAGATGGTGGCCTTTCCGTTAGTCAGAATCGTGGAAAATCTTGGCATAGGGTACATTTACCTGTTGCTCAATTGTATCATGTCACTACAGATAAAGCTGTCCCTTACAACGTATTGACCAATCGACAAGATGGTCCTTCTATGAAAGGTCCAAGCCGCAGTCGAACACAATCCTTTTTTGGATCCTTTATCCCTTCTGGAATGTGGCATGATGTAGGTGGTGGCGAAAGTGGTTTCGCTACTGCAGATCCAACGGACCCCAATATCGTCTGGTCTAGTGCTTCTGGGCGTGGTGCGTTGGGAGGTGTGGTCGTGCGATTCAATGAAAAAACGGGGCAGTTCCGACAAGTTGAAGTTTGGCCAGATTATACTGCGGGTAGGCCGGCAGCTGATGTAGAGTTTAGGTTCCAATGGACTTTCCCGCTATTGATTTCACCGCACGATAATAATACGGTATATGTAGCCAGTCAGTATGTCCATAGAACCCAAAATGGCGGTCAATCCTGGGAGATAATTAGCCCAGACTTGACACTGAATGATAAATCCAAGCAACAGTTTTCGGGAGGTTTGACGGGGGACAATATTGGCGTTGAATACGCGAATGTTGTGTATGCCTTTGAAGAATCGCCAGTCAAAGCGGGTTTGCTTTGGGCTGGAACCAATGATGGCTTGATCCATGTGAGTCGAGATAATGGGGCGAACTGGGAAAATGTCACAGCGAAGGTGCCAGGTATGCCGGAGTACGGAGCCGTGAGAAATATCGATGCTTCGTCCCACTCGGAAGGTACAGCCTATATGACAGTAGATGCCCACGAAATGGGAGACTTTCGCCCCTATGTTTACCGAACAGATGATTTTGGTAAAAGCTGGACCAAGATCACTAAAGGCATTTCCGACTCCAACCTTAGCTATTGCCGAATGATCAAGGAAGATCCATTTCGCAAAGGTCTTCTTTATCTTGGGACGGAGAATGCTCTATATGTGTCATTCGACAACGGAGGTAACTGGCAATCGCTGATGAGCAATATGCCAGCAAGTCCGATGTACTGGCTGGACATTCCGGAACACTTCAATGACCTGGTGGTAGGAACCTATGGCCGCGGTATTTGGATTCTAGATGATATTACGCCTATACAGCAATGGACAAACAAAGTCGCCTCCTCGGAGATTCACTTATTTGACCCTAAAGATGCCTATCGCTTCCATCCGGTTTCTAGTATTATGCAATTTTTCCCTGAAGCTTCTTCTGGTCAGGATCCTCCGGCTGGAGCATCCCTTCACTACTGGATGTCAGAGAATAAAGCTGAGGCAACAAAAGACAAAACCATCCTAAAGATTACTAATGCGGCTGGCGATACAATTCGAAGCTTACAACATAAAGGTAAAGCCGGGTTAAATAGAATTTGGTGGGATTTAAAAGATGACCCAACTACCGAAGTCGTGATGCGTACCAAACCGGAATACGCACCATGGATCAAATTGAGTGAAAAGAGAACACGGAAATCTTTGAATCCACCATTGTCTCATTTAGTCCCACCGGGGGCCTACCAAGTTCACTTAATGAAAGATGGTGCTGTTCATCAGACCCAGTCCCTGGAGGTACTAAAAGACCCAAATTCTGAAGGTGAAGCCGCAGATATTCGCATGCAACTGGAATTGTTGGACAAAATCAAAACGGATTATGAGGAGATTTCCCTTGAAATCAACAAAGCGGAAAGAATTCGTCGTCAACTCCGGGATTTGAAATCGATTTTAACGGAAGACACCAAACCTGTCGCCAAAGAATTATCTGTGGTGGATAGTACTGTAACCGAACTGGAAAATAGAATGATGCAGTTGAAGCATACTGGAACGGGGCAGGATATGATCCGTTTGCCGGGAATGTTATTGGAAAAACTGGGATACCTATCCTCTGCTGTCGGAACTGCAGACTTCAGACCGGCAGACCAGCATGCGGCCGTCTTTGATAAATTGCATGCAGAATGGAATGCTGTTAAGAAAGAATGGCAAGAATGCTTAGAGGGGCCAGTGAAAAAATTGGTTAATACTTTGCGAGATAAGGAGGTTGGTGCCTTGATTGTACCGAAGTAAGTCATCGAACCAAGCTTCCAAAGCGAACGGTAAAGGGCCCATCTTGAATCTCAGGAAGGGCCCTTTTTGATCAAATTAACTAGCAATTATCTGTTAATGCAATTGTCAGTAGGTCATCTTATTTTTCATCCTCATTTAAGGAACTAATACACATGACTGTGTCATCCACATTAATGGGTGGAGTTGCAAGCATATATAAGATAACACCATCCTTTGGAGATTTATATTCCTCAATAATTTTTCCAAATTCATCGGTGGTATGGCCCATTATTTCGCCCTTTTTGATGGTGTCGCCAGCTTTAAATTTGCTATAATAGATGCCATTCACAGCAGACCTGACATAAGTTTGATCATTGCGATAGACGATATTCGGATGAGGGCCACTACCATTAGCATACATATCCATAGTGGCCAACATGTTATATACTCCGGTTTTAATGAGATTGACATTCTGTTCTTGTACGTTACCTAATTTACCACATTCGATACTTAAGGCAGTTTTCCCATCCTGAACAGCTTGTTTGAAGGTATACTTCGCGGGGTCAGTATCCGAAATGGTGTAGGGGTACGAAACCACAAACTCAAATCCGCTATTTTCCGAAAGTTTCTTAGCCAAGGCGGTTTGATTTGGTTTTTCAGTGTTATTATAATAGCATACAAATGGGATCAAGTCTTCGCAGGCGTCTCCACCGTGGACGTCGAGGAAAACTTCACTTACAGGAATAATATTTGTCGTAATGAAATGAGCTATTTGTTCGGTAATACTCCCGTCAGCCTTTCCCGGAAAGGCATTGTTTAAGTTTTTTTGATCCTGAGGATTGATAAAAGGAGTTCGGGTGAAAAAGGAACTCAAGTTAGCAATTGGGATAATCACTAGGGTTCCCTTTAGTTTCTGCATGTCGATTTCTTGCATAATGGCCTGGGTAGCAACGATAGGAGGGTATTCATATCCATGTACACCTGCCACAATAGTGAATACTGGACCTTCCGTTTTCCCTTTTATGATGACTACCGGTAAATGCCCTTTATTACCAAGGTCATCCTCAAATTCAATACGCATTTGATCCTTAGCGGGGCGAGTATTAGCCTTAAAACTTTCTTGAAAACGGTTTTGTGAGCTAACACTATTAATGCTTAAAAGGACTAAAAGGAGGGAAAGAGTCTGTGAGCTTTTCATTGTAGTATTTTCTTTACAAAAGAGTGAGCAAGGGTTTGTGATGCTATTTATTGAAGCAAGCCCTAGTCCCCCGTTTTGAAATTTTCCGCAAAATAGGTAATGAATTAATATGATGCCAGTACGAGGGAGACTTCACGACTGCTATTGCCAGGCTACTTAAAAGGGAAAAAGCATCTACCTGCTTAAAATCTTTTCGCTTATATTCGGGAATAACTATAGCCGACAATAGCAAATACAAAGAAATAGAACTAGGAACACATGAAGGACTTCAACAATAAGATCGTTTGGATAACAGGTGCATCGGATGGCATAGGCAAGGAACTGGCGATGCAGTTGGCCAAGGAAGGCGCAAGAGTAATATTGACAGCTAGGAATGTTGAAAAACTCAATGCCGTCAAAGATAGTCTGGCGGGAGCAGAACATATAGTATATCCCATGGACCTTTTGAAAGTAGAAGCCATCCCAGGGGCCGTGGATGAAGTAATAGCTAAAGTGGGGGCGATCGATATTTTAGTGAATAATGCTGGTATTTCTCAGCGGTCTTTAGCCAAAGATACTTTGATGGAAGTGGATCGGAAAATAATGGAATTGGACTATTTTGCCACGGTGGCTTTGACTAAATCAGCCTTACCCCATATGCTCATGAGAAAATCGGGACTGATCATTTCCATCAGTAGCATTGCAGGGAAAATCGGAACCCCGATGAGGACTGCCTATTGCGCCGCCAAACATGCCGTTATTGGCTTCATGGACGCCTTACGAGCTGAAGTACATGCCGCCAATATCAAAGTCATGGTAGTCACACCAGGATCCGTACAAACGAATATTTCAATCAATGCACTAGAAGGAGATGGCCAAAAACACAATGTCACAGACCCCTTAATCGAAAATGGCATTCCCGTAGTGGAATGTGCTGAAAGGATCATCAAAGGTATCAAAAACGAGACTCCAGAACTCATGATTGCTCAAGGAAAAGAAAAACTAGCCGTCTACCTCAGACGCTTCTTCCCTACCCTATTGTTTAAAATGATGACCAAGTTGAAGGCGACTTGATACTACTTGTCTGACCTTCTTCTTCTTCCGAATACCACCTTCTTGTTTTTCTTTACGAAATTTCAAAAGGAACTAGTTTTGTCTCAACCATAGGAAAAACCCTACTGTTTTTTAGTGGATAGCGTGCAAGTGCTTCCTAGAATGGCGTTAGTTAGTGTTGATCAAAAATAATATTCAGCTATGAACCTAAGTCTTTTTAAGATTTCCAGCGGCAAACTACTTATCCCCCTATTGCTATGTGGTCTTGGACTTGCGGCTCAAAATCACCTTTACAATACCGAACAGTTTGGTATAGATGGCGCCATGTTGGGAGGTGCTGTGGTATCGGGTACTGATGATGTGAGTATGACTTTCTACAATCCAGCCTCCATACATGAAGTACCTTCCCAATTTAGTGTCTCAATAATTCAACCTAGAATAACAACATTCGGATTCAAGGAATTTTGGGAGAGCAATGGAAGCAGTCCACTAAATATCGACTTTAGCCAAAAACCCGATTTGATTTCTTTTAAGTTCAAAATCCGAGACCTCGATTTAGCCTTTTTAAAAATTAGTAAAAGTGAGTTCTCTGATGTCTTCAGTACTGAACAAGAACTCACAAATATCAATCGTCAAGCTACACAGTATTTTGACTATGAATACAGTGGAGAGGATGACTGGTTTGGTCTTGGTTCCAACATTCAGTTTGGTCCAAATCTATATTTTGGGCTAAGCCAGTTCGTTCGGAGCTTTAAGTTTTCCTATGGGAATAGCGTATTCTTGGAAGAACTAGATGTAAATCAAAACAATCAACTGGTTCAGTTTTTCGACTTCAAATTTGATGGTTCATATAGTAATATCGGCTTTGTCACGAAGATTGGTTTTCTGCTGGATACAAATGCACATGATGTAGGATTCACCATAACAAGCCCCACTTACTTGCGGTTTAGAAGGAGTGGGAATTTTTTTAACGCCAACGCAAGTGTTCTAAATGGGGAGATTACAGTTGATCAAGTTATTGACAATGAAATCAACCCCATCATAAAGACACCTTGGGTTTTTAATCTGGGGTATAGCCTAACACTAAACTCCAATCAAAAAATATGGCTTAATACCAGCTATCATACTAAAATCGCCGAATATGATATGGCCATTGCCTCTACATTGGGAACTAATACGAATTGGAGAAATGGAAGTAAATCAGTTTTAAACTTCTCTTTGGGCTACTCGCATAGCATAAATGCTAATCTTCATTTGTCAGGGGCAATTCGTACTAATAATTTTGCCTATGAAAATATTGCCCCAAGGCAAGGCAGTGTGCGCAATACCATCTTTGATGGGAATCACATACACTATGTTGTAGGGTCCAAACTTAGGTTCAATAGAAGCACCGTTTTGCTAGGAGTTGATTACGGTACATTAAATAGCATTCCAGATGAAGAAAACTTCCAAAGATCTTCCAACATCGACCTACTCTCCCCTAACTTAAGTAGCTTGAAGAAAAACAATCTCAGTTTTTTGCTAACCTATGGCTTTATCCTAGATAGCATAAGGAAGTCCGGTAATTGAAGTTGATCTGGCTACTAAGTAGCTGCCATGACTACAAGCTACCGATACATCCTAATAGAAAAACTACCTTCTCTGACAATTTTTGTGGTCGGCATTTTAGTTAAAAGAATTGCGGCTAAAAGAGGCAAGGCTTTTAGTTAAAAGAGCGGCTCAAAAACACAAAAATTGTTAGAGAACCAAAAACCATTGGTGTGACACCTATATCAACCAATTGCAGGTAAGGCAATCTACTAGTCATTCGCAAATCTCGTCAATCCACTTCTGATCTATCTTTCCGGCTTCATCGATATGGAATACTGCTCCTATCACACATCCATTGGGTCCAACGGAATCGATCAAATAGCGATAATCAAACCCCATATCAATAGGCTCTCCCAGAATGGCTTTTACTTGAGTCGTGTCTACCCCAAGCTCAAACAGATCCACTACTTGCCGAAGGCTTTCATAGTCCTGCTTTTGCTGATACGCCCGGCCATAGGTTTCCAAATCACTCAATGATTTACATTGAAAGAGAAGTAGAAAGAGAAATCCTAAAAACCAATTGCTCTTTTTCATATCATTACAAGCTGAATATCCTAAATCTGCCCCTAGTCCATACTTACATTATCCTCAATCACAAGATGTGGCACTTCGCTTAGATCCCAATCGATGACAAGCCCTTGTGCCAGCCGGCGAGCAATAGGAGCACCATAGAGAACTTCGGCCAAATACAAGGCCGCTTCAAAGGATTTAGCTCCGCCAGCCGACGTGATGTATTTACCATCATGTACAAAAAGCACCTCTTTTCGGATATCCAGTGCCGGGAACATCTCACGCATTTTGTCAATATCACTGGGGAAGGTAGTACTAACCACCTCATCCAATAGGCCTGCTTTTGCCAATACAAAAGCACCATCGCAATGAGAGGTGATGTAACGAGCTTCTTTATCTACCTTTTGTACAAAAGCAATCATTGCTTCATCTTCTAAATCGGTATCCAGGTGATGTTCTGCACTTGGCACGACCAAGACATCGATCCGAGGCAGATCATCTTTAGTATAATCATAATCGGGCAGCATACGGATCCCCTCAAAACTTGTGATGGGGTTTAGCGTATTAGCCACCATAAAGGTATTCATGGACTGAATACTGTCTCGAAAGATGGTATGTTGGAAGATATCGTAAGGAGCCGTTAGTTCTGTATTGTAGACGCCATCCATAATTAGAAATGCCACATTCAGGCGAGTGGTGTCAATTTCTGGACTACGGTAAGAGGCCTCTATTACAGCCTCCTGTTTCTCGGGAAGTTGCCCCGCTTCCGGAGCAGTTGTTGTACACTGGAAAAAGGTAAGTAGAAAAAAGATTAAGCTGTACTTTTTCATTTTTTGTAGGTATGAAATGAGATAATGAGGCCTTTACGCAAGACAAATTTAGCACAGCTTTTCAAAAGACAGGTAGGTCGAAAATAAAAACATACTCCCTTCTTCGACAAACCTCGTGGACAGTCATAAAATGAGATGAATAAGCAGCACTGACAATTACAGTCTGAGAAGCGTTAAATTTCATTTTTGAGTGTCTCGAAACACGAGATTTGTCTAACAACCGCCTACTCTTTCCCTTCCTTTTGCACGTCCTCTAAGACTCGAACTCAGACTACCGGGGTTGGAAGCCGGGGTGCTACCATTACACCAAAGACGCGTATTCCGGAGTGGGGGGGAAGTACTTCCCAATACCCAGGACACCTCCGGGAGCTCGGGATAAACTTCTCGTCCTTTCTCACCAACCAAATTCATAGATCGGACTCGAAACTCCTGGTTGAGCCCGTCCTCTCCCTGGATCACCAAAAAAATAAATGCCCCTTGCAAAAGTGAATTGCAAGGGGCATTTATCCTATCATTAAGTTACCTATCTACATACCTAGTCCCTTGCTGTTTTGAGGCAGCCAATACCAATAATCCAGATATGTTCTTGTTGTATCCATGATGCTCTTTCAACTATATTGAACCACAATTAGTTCCCACAATTCTTATTTGAGTCGATTAATTTGACAATTGTAACAACCTGGACCAGCATTATGCACCTGGATGTATTGGGCTGCTGAATCTTCGAAGATGATGTAAATGAGCGATTCTAGATTTTCACCTTCCGTTGTATGTGCTGCGATCATCATGGCTTTACTATCATATACACGTAAGGACAATAGGCGGTGATGTAGCATTAGAGGAATGGTATTAGGTTCGATGCTTACTGGCTCCGCAGAGATTCGGATGTAAATAGGCCCAGAAGCCATATAGGGTGAAGCCACTGCATGATGCTCATAGGTCAGCAAAAGTACCTCCTCGCCCAGTTCGGCGTCAGTCAGACTAATTCGACAAGGGTAACCAGGCTTAGCGTCTACTCGCATACGTGTAGTCCCGATCTGTGATTCAGCAGTTTGTAATAAGGCATGGGCCTCATGAGATGGAATCCCTACTACTTGAAAATTGACTTTCATGCTATTCGACATTTTGTTAAGAACATTAATCCTGTCCAACAAAATTTCAAATAGTCCCGAAGTTGCTCAATCCGTTTCTTGCGCTTTTGGCGGCAAACATCCGAAGTTTCCAAAGCCAATCCTTACTGAAACTTCGGATGTTTGTCGCTAGGCCATAGCTATTCCGAACGCAGGCTCTCTATAGGGTTCGCAATGGAGGCCTTGATTCCTTGGTAGCTCACAGTAAGTAGAGAAATGAAGATGGCCGAGGCAGCAGCAGCCAATAGAATCCACCAAGATATCTCCGTTCGATAGGCAAAATCTTGTAGCCACCGATTCATTGCCCACCATCCTAGTGGCAAAGCAATGAAAATGGCGAAGCCTACTAATTTCAAGAAATCAATGGACAATCGATAAGTTAATTGCTCTATACTAGCACCTAAGACTTTTCTAATCCCCACCTCTTTTACTCGTTTCTGAGCATTGAAGGCCGCTAATCCAAAAAGCCCTAAACAAGCAATAAATAGAGATAGAATCGTAAAAGTGAGAAATATGCTACCCAGTCGTAATTCTGCCTGATAGGTATCATTAAAAGAATCATCCATGAAGTAGTATTGAAATGGCTGCCCCGGAGCAACATCATTCCATATGTCATGGATTTGATCAATAGTAGCCTTAAAATTCCCGGCTTGTAACTTGGCGGCCAAGCGATTGGCTTGTCCACCTAGAGAGAGGCTTAGCGCATTAATATCACTTCGCAAAGTTTCATAATGGAAATTTTTGACCACTCCTATAATGGTATAATATTCCATATTCTCTTTATCCTCCCGGTGGAAGTCATCGGTAATCCTCGTACCCAAAGCTTCCTCCGCGTCCATCCCTAACATGACCAAAGCGGATTCATTTAAAATAATCGCAGAAGAATCGGTGAGCAATTGACGGTCAAATCCACGCCCCGCAATAATCTCTAAATCCAAGGTAGAAATGTAGTCATGATCTACCTTCCAGGTGCCATAATTCAAAGCTCTACCCCCTTGAGTGATGGCGCCCTCTGGGAAGAATGTATTGACACTTCGATCAGAAGGGGTAGGCAAATAACTACTTAGCGTCACACTTTGGACTTGACCTAGCTGTTCCACTTTTTCCTTGAAAGATCGCAGTTGATCTCCTACCATTTGGGTATCATCCACTACTAATACTTGATCTTTCTCAAACCCGAGATCTGTATAGCGGATAAACTGCAGCTGCTGAAAAACGACCAAGGTGCAAACGATCAAAAAAATCGAGATCGCAAATTGAAAAACTACCAAAGAATTTCGCACGACTGCTCCACCCACGCGGCTTTCCCCTCCCCCCTTCAACACCTTTACCGGAATGAAACGAGACATGAAAAATGCCGGATATGCTCCAGCCAGGAGCCCCAGCAAAAGAGCGGAGCCAATAAGTATAGTCCAAAAGAGAAGATTTTGATAGGGAAAAGCTATAGCCTTTTCTGCCAACTGGTTAAAATAGGGTAAGGCAAAAAGGACAAGTACAACCCCAGCCAGGAGTGCTAAACCTGTGATCACCCCTGCTTCAGTTAGAAATTGCCGAATAAGACCTCCTCGGTCAGAACCTAAGGTCTTTCTAATCCCCACTTCCTTGGCCCGCTTCAAGGAATGAGCCGTGGACAAATTCATAAAGTTAACGGCTGCCAAGGCTAGCAAGAATAGGCCGATAAAGAACAGGATATAGGCATTCTTTATATCACTATTGCTGCTTAACTCCCCACGGCGATCGGAATAAAGATGAATATCCGTTAAGGCCGTTGCGCCAAAAATCATGAAATTGCCCGTAGCCTCATCATCTGCACGGGAGCTTTCCAGTGTGAGATCTGGAATAAAAGTCATTGCCCAGGGCAGCAAGAATCTCTCCTTAACCGTTGCTAAATATTCTTGCAGCTCCGTAGGATCAGCATGAGGTTTCAGTTTAATAAAAGTTGGAAAATTCCAGTTGTTCCAAGCAGGACTCTGGGCATCATCAAAACTTTCAATAGATAAGAAAATAGCCTGATCCCGAAATAAGGAGTTAGCTGGGAAATCATCCACTACTCCAGTGACAACATAATTGTCTTCATCATTCAACACCATACTTTTACCCACTGCATTACGCCATCCAAAATGCTTCTCAGCAGCTGATTTGGTCATGACCATAGTAAAGGGATCCTTCAATGCAAGCTTGGGATCGCCAGCAAGAAGATCCACTCCAAAAAGTTCAAAAAAAGCAGAATCCGCCCCAATTACATGTTGTTCCTTGATATTGGCAATGGCATTCGCCGGCCTGATCAAAGCTTGTCCTACCTCTCGCATACGAGTAATCGCCTCAATATGTGGGTAATCGTCACGAATCGCAGCAGCCATAGGTCCGGGAGCTGTAGCATAGTAAGAGGTTTCCCCTGTTACCCGATAATCAATGTTCGTTCTGTAGATGCGCTCAGCATCAGCAAACATGCGATCAAAACTAAACTCATCCTGCAAGAACAAGCCAATCAATATGCTGCCAGCAATGCCTATGGCCAAGCCACAAACATTGAGCAAGGTAAAAAAGGGTTGTTTCCTAATGCTTCGCCAAGCTACTTTTACATTGTTTTTAAACATAACAGTCGAGTTGGAATAATTTTTCCGGTGCAGGGCTTTGATAAAGCGGGGACGGAAATACCGGAGTACAGTCCATCTGAACTTCCAGTTGGCTCGGGTTGGCGAATCCGGAAATTCTTCTTCGAAGATCTCAAGCATATCGCCCTCGATCTCTTCAAGGTAATCTTCTCTACAAAACCAGCGGAAAAATCGGAGTGAATATTTTGGTGGATGTGGTGTCACTAGCCTAGAGAAATTTTGGGAATGCGTTGATAAATGCGAGTACGCAATTCGTATTGCTCATCCAGTATCTTCTTGCCTAGTGCAGTAATTAAGTAATACTTTTTCCGGCGCCCTCCCCTTTCATTTGTGATACCTCCGTACTGAGATTCAACAAACCCTTTATCCTCCATCCGCTTCAAAGCCATATGGATAGCACTAATGTTGATTTTCTTTCCTGTTTCTTTTTCCAGGTTCCGAAGTATCGCCACACCATACGCCTCTTTATTGAGGGCTGCCACGATCAACAAAACCAATTCCTGAAACTCACCTAAGGAGTATTCTGCCATGATTAAAGTATTTACTTACCAAAAGTAAAACTAATACATTTCTTTCACTTTTGGTAAGTAAATGGAGAAAAATATTTTGAACTACATGGAATCAAGCGAGATGGAGGAAGAAAAGACAGGCAAATTGAAAAGCCCGTATGCAGCTGTCGCTACATACGGGCTAGGTTTGTATAGAGAGGATCGTTTTGCTAAGTGTATCTTTGATGATAAGCTAAACGATATATTTTATTTTAGATTCACTCGTCCATAACGCTCGCCGTCCTGATACTTTACAATGTATGCTCGATCGAAACCCATCTCACGCAAACTTTCCATTGCGCTAATAGCATCATTCTCTGAAAAGAAATCAGCAATTAAAACCCGAGTCAAACCTTTCGAAAGTAATTCCTCAGTATCGATTCGGCCGATGGATGTAGCTTTGCTATATTTTGAATTTCCTTTCTTGTATTTGCCAACTGCAGCCAACTGCACCTTGAAGTAAACACCGCTATGTTTTGGAGCTGTTGTAGCATATTCAAGATTATCACGAGAAGAAGTTCCTCTGGAAGTATAAACTACCCCATCGTCTTCCGCGGCATTAGGATCATTCTTTGGAGATACCTCTCCCATCTTAAACTCCTCCTCGGCAACTGGTGGGTTTTCCACCGTAGGTGAGGTATTCACAGGACGATCCAAGTTTACTAAAGCTGGCTCTTCTTCACCCGCTTCCAAGAAAACAGGTTTACCATAAGTAGTAATATCAGGGGCATCTGTACGGAAGCTATAAGTGGTACCGGCATGTCCTTTACTCTTTATCTCCACCCGGAACGATCGATTAGCAATCAATTCGAATAAATAACCTCCACTATGAAATGGCTTTTCTACCAAAAGGGTTTCCGTTCCATCATCATACAATTGGAAAAGGGAAACCGTGATATCATTGAGTAACTCTCCTGATGCTTGCGCATATACGTTGCCCTTCAAGACAATTCTCTGCCCTCCCATATCGAATCCAAAAATATCTACATGGTGGGTATTACTTTTTTCACCACCAAAAACTCGATTAGAAACCAGAAATCCGTTGGCCTTATCTGCGGTGTGGATATAGTAAAAATCATCCGCACTAGAGTTCAGTGGGAATCCAAGGTTTTGAGGAACGGTCCAGGTGCTCTCGCCTCCTGAAGAAGAGAAAATATCATAGCCTCCTATTGAAGTATGGCCATTGGAGGCGAAATACAATTTGCCTTCATTGCTGTCGAAAAAAGGCGTGATTTCGTCGCCTAAAGTATTAATAGAAGGGCCTAAATTTACTGGCGTAGAAAACCGTAGATCATCTGCTCCTAGGTCTCTAGTACTATACCATATATCCAAGCTGCCACGGCCGCCTTCCCGATTGGAAGAGAAATACAAGATTTCTTGTCCACCTTCTTGTACAATATTGGGCTGCGTGGCTGTAGCACCCGGTACATTGATGTAATCGGGAAGCCGTTCTGGCTGCGACCACGTCTGTCCTTGCTTTTTGATGACAAAGATCTCACAGCGGCTATTGAAATCTAGTGGCTCATTTTCGGCACTGCAAATGGTGAAGAACAAACGTTCTCCATCAGGGCTTAGCGCACTATTGCCGAATTGTCCATTTTGAATCACAGGGAATTCACTGGGGATATTCGCTTTCTGCCAATCTAGTCCGTTTTTACGGCTTGAGTACAAACGAGCCTTGCCTCCCATAGTAGAAGACATATATAGCTGATCTAAACCGACTGGAAAGGGCGCAAATTCATCTTCCTCTGTATTGATACCATTACCCAGGTGCATTAAATTAATACTGCGATTGGGCGTCTGGGCCATGTCCTTTCCTAATTCTGCGCCTTTTATTTCTGTCTGAAGGATATCTTCCAGGATAGCCTTGCCACTACCTGTATAATTTTCGCCAAACTCCTTAAACGCATCTATGGCCTTATCATATTGACCATCCTGCTTCAGCGACCTTGCGTACTTTAAACCCACTAATGGAAAATCCTTGTTTTCTTCTCTAACGTGTTGAAAGGATTCAGCTGCCTTTCGATAGTCTTTCAGTAGATAGTAGGCTTCACCTGCTTTAAAGATCAGTTCTTTGTTCTTTTGTTTTTTCTGCCAAGCCTTCGTATAGTTTTCAGCTGCCTCTTGAAGTTTCCCTTCCTCCATTAAGTTATCGGCCAGTTTCCGGTGCTTTTTCCAGCTAAGGTTTTGGGCAGTGCTTACACCGGCGAGAAGTAGTAGTCCGAAGGAAAGAATAAAAATTTTCTTTACCATAATTCAAAAATTGGTTGTGTGTGTGAGTTGGTATGCTGATGTTGTCGAGGTTTGGCATTGTGACGGGCTGAACTAACAGTCGTCACTCCTCTTCAAATACAGCTTATACTGATCAAATCGGTTTGCAGTCTTTCAAACCCGTTTGTATCACGTATATATCTCGGGTTATATTAAATTATCTTATTCCTCTTAACGTGTTGTTAGTGCATATGTTATGAGAAATCATAACAATTTTCATCCGAGCTCCGAGCTTCACTCTCATCTCCTAAGAGATCTGAGTAAAACGCGCGCCAAGTATCGATTGTATTTCTTAAAGCTTAGAGACCAAAATTTAGGAAGAAAAAGAGGTAAAACGCTTTCCCGACAGCTCACATAATGATAAGCTTTTCCGGGAGGGTTTAAGTTTGTGAGACCAATATGTCTTCTATTACGGTAGCAAAATATCTATGTTCCAATTGTAACACCTTTTTCCCAATTTCTTCAGGAGTATCTTCCGGTTTTAAGGCGCAAGTCGCCTGGAAAATTACATCCCCTTCATCGTAGTTTTCATTTACATAGTGAATCGTAATTCCACTCTCTTTTTCTCCAGCCTCCTTGACTGCTCGATGTACATACTTCCCATACATTCCTTTGCCGCCATATTTGGGCAACAAAGCAGGGTGGATATTCACCATGCGGCCTTTAAAAGACTCCACTAAGTAAGATGGTATGAGCCACAAAAAGCCGGCCAAAACGATGAAATCTATAGGGTACTTTTCAAAAACACCTAAAATTTCTTCCGAATCGTAAAAAGCGGACCGGTCGATCACATACTGATCGATACCGTGGGCTTTGGCCATTTCCAGAACTGGGGCGGTGGCTTTATTGGATACAAGCAGGCTAACCTTGATTTCAGGATTAGACTGGAAGTGTTCGATTATTTTTCTAGCATTGCTCCCTGTACCCGAAGCAAATATGGCGATGTGATTCACGAACTACTGTTGAGAAATTAATAATACGATTTTTTTATTATATATACTATTCACACATGACTTTTTTGGCAAAATACAGGTGAAACAGTATCAGCAATCCAGTATTCGCTACTCAAAAGCCAGATCTGCAAAGCGGAAATTACGCCCCCTTTCCCCGTATACCAACATATGTTTACTTCCAGATTGCCTACAGATCTTAGGTCTGGTAATCACATCTGCATCCCGGTTGGTAAATAATGGCATCGTTCGAACACTGCCATCAATTCGTACCTCTGCCAGCGATACTACTGAATAGCGCCCATTGTAATTATGTCGGATTCGGCGATTTCCCGTTCGCACATTTGGGTCAAAATTTCGAGGATTATCATTGTAGATAAAGTAGAATCGATCTCGGACCGTAGCCATGGCATAAGATGAGTAGTACCCGCCGTCGTTCATCGTTTCTTGCCGTTTCGGGATACGGCTAGCCCATTCAATCTCCCCATTAGGCTTGATATTGATGACTAAAATATCATTATAGTGATAGAAGTAATTAACCCTAGTACTTCGATCCCAATAGGAATAGAAAGATTGTTCGTATACGTAATACTGCTCCGCTATCAGCACAGCGCCTCCATCAGTACGCATAATCAGTTCATCGAGCGAAAACCGATAAAGCTCAGGTGCTCGATTTTCATTACCACTTTGTTCATTTCGCTCGGCTCTCTTCTTTTGACCTTGTGTCATATTGAAGGTCAAGAAATCGATATCAAAGGCTTTGAAATTGACATTGAAGATTTCCTTTGTTTTGGCATTCATACGAAGGAAATAGGTTCCCTTGATACTAACTGTTCCCCGATCCGAATAAAACCCGGAACAGACTAAATTGCCATCATTTGCTACTCGGAAGGTAAGCTCGGTAATAAATTTATCTCCCAACTCGATTCGATATTCCTGCGTTTCGGTTCCGCCATTGAGGTAGGCGAGAACGGTGTAACCATAGGTGGGTTGGCCACGACGCTTTAGCCGATTGCGTTCTTGGTATACCACCCCTAGCAAATACACATTCCCTTCTTTGTCTACTCGGTATTCTTCAATTTCAAAAACATCATCATTGTAAGGGAGGGTAATGTCTTTGGTCCACAATTCATTCAATTGATCATCAAAGACACGAAGGCTAAAACGTTCTGGCTCATTCTTCTGATAAGGCAGTTGATTATAAATAAGAACCTTGGAGCTATCTCTGGACAAAACCAAATCAAAATCACCATCCTTGTATTTATTACGCGTATCAATCTCCCCTATCTTGACAATATCTCTGGATGGTGTCAATCGATGACTAATCTTCTGGTAGAATAAATAATTCTTCTTCTTTACCAGGTTATTGAAGCTGGTAAAAAGATAAAGCTGTCCACCTATCTTCACTACATCTTCAAATTCGCGTTTCTTATTTTTATATCGCAGGTCAATCTTTTGAGATTTCTTCAGTCTCATGCGATCATCATAGCGCTCCAGAAAAACCTGATCCCCATTCATAACACTACCCTGGCGAAGGCGTAGAATATTGAAGCCCCAGTCTCCAGCGCTGATGGTTTTCGAAATAAAGGTATTGGCAGGCTCTCGAAGTTCTTCTCCCCAAGAAATTTTAGCTGGAACATCGTCCCGCTGTGCATTTAGTGTTCCAATACTCAAAAAGGCCAATAATAGAATAGCCATACTTTTGTTCATCATAATCTTTCGGCTTTTTCCGTTCAAAGGGAGTTGCAAGAAGGTCAAATTTAAGACTAACATTTGGTTTCAAAAAATCGCATAAACTTCGGGAAAGGTGGGTTGCTCTAGCAAGGACAGTAACTTAACGGCTAGTTAACTTATTTGACTTGCCTCATAGGACTTTGGAAGGCTTCAGGTTGATTTCTTCAGCAAGCAAATAGAATGTAATGCTTCATCACCTTTGGCTTGCCTAATTATTCAACACAAACGAATGGCTTAGGGTTGAGCTTGTGTAAGAATGGAGCAGGACTTGGTAAGCAGCTGACAAACTTATTATGTATTCAATTGCTCAAGTAGTGCGACAATAGGTTCTCCTGTTTATCAGCTGCATCTCTTGGTGCTATGCCTTTTTGCTCAAGGCCTTATGTAGCTAAGGCTATCTCGCTTGGCAGCCCGACATGTGTTCAGTCTTCGCACCTCGCCTCGCCTAGCATCAAAATCTACTACTTGAAACTAAACGCTTATTATTGTCCCACTGCTTACCAGGTTCCAAGCGCTAAGCGCTTTATTTGATCCCAGCGTATTGTGGAGCATTAGAGGGGTCCATGACACGCATAATGCGGATTACTTTGTTCTGTTCTTCAAGGGTTCCTCTTTTGAAGATCTCGATAATCTCCAGGGCTTTAGTATCGTTAAACATTTGGATAATCATGGCATTCCGATAAGCCTGATTGACGGTGCTAATGGATTCAATGGCTGAGGTTACCAGTGCTCGTCCTCCGTCTGGATTACTTCCCATCAAATCAAGCCCTTGACGGTGATAATCGTACATAGCCTGGCGAAAAGGTCGCACTCTAGGGTTCAACAAATTTTCAATCAACCAGTAACGATTTTGATCGCTTTCCACGGATCTCCAACCAGGAAACACAGAGGTTGCACTTTGTGGAACCACATTGATGATCTCCTGTGCTAATCTAAAATAACGTTCCCCGCCTAAGGGAGAAAAAGAGTCGTAATCCATTCCCATAATGATATGTACATAAAAGGCCAGTACATGGGATAGATTGTCGTTATAGCGATTCCGACTGAATTGTAAAGGTTGAAATTGTTCGTATTCGAAGACCACATCCTTATCGATGTGATTAATCAAAGGCGTTTGATAATCTGTACCAAAAACGGGACGAGAAGATTGAATAGCCAAATCCGCTTTAAAGCTGGTAGGTGACAACTCTTCTTGGACCGTCAGAATTACATTACAATTGATTCTTTCTTCTTGCTCAAAAACCTGATTCCCCCATTGTTGATCGTTCAAAAACTCACGCAAGGAAACTTCTAGGGTCTCGAATACTTTAGGGTCAACTGTTTGCAACTTTAAGGTGTTCACTTTCACTTGAAAGTTCATCTCTTGTGCATCGAGTTTTCCTAAAGTGCCTAATAAAATTAATACGAAAAACAGTCTTCTCATCATCTGGAGATTATATCATTGAAAGTAGTCTTTTGGTAGCATTTCGGCATACCCTGAATTCGCTAAACACATGTAGGCTAAATTAACCTTCTTTGGATTGAAGAACAAGTTCTAGTTCATCCACTATGTCTTTTGCGACAGCTACCTTAGATTTTAACTCAAATTTCTTGATCTTATTGCCCTCTCCTACGGTAGAATTGGCATGTAAAATGGTAATCTTATTGGTGTCGTGCTGAAATCCGGCACCTGGATCCTGTAGAGAATTCAATACAATGAAGTCAAAATTCTTTTTGGTCAGTTTAGCCTCAGCATTGGCAGGGCCGTCTTGGGTCTCCAAAGCGAATCCAATATTAATTTGCTTATTGGATTTTACTTTCCCTAATTCTGCAGCGATATCGGGCGTTTTGACCAAGTCAATAGAATAGGTATCTGTTTGCTTTTTGATCTTATGCTCCGAAACGGTACCTGGCCGATAGTCTGCTACCGCCGCTGCCAGAATAGCAATATCTGCCTCGACATAGGCAGCCTTCGCGGCCTCATACATATCCTGAGCAGTCTCTACTCGCTGAATCTCAATATGACCATCCGTAGTACTCAAGGCACTTGGTCCAAGCACCAGTGTAACCTTGGCACCTCGTCGACTAGCCTCTTCCGCCAAAGCCATTCCCATTTTTCCAGAAGACCGATTGCCAATGAAGCGAACCGGATCTATCGGCTCATAAGTTGGTCCTGCTGTAATTACGATCTGCCTTCCCTTTAGGGAAAGCTTCTGCTCGAAAAACGTAGCTAAATAAGCGACGATATCCTCCGGCTCAGCCATCCGCCCGGCTCCTACCAAGCCACTGGCTAACTCGCCATGTCCTACAGGGATCAAATGATTGCCATAAGACTGTAGTCTCTCCACATTCTTTTGCGTGCTCGGATGATGCCACATATCCACATCCATTGCTGGCGCGAAAAAAACTGGGCAGCGTGCAGAAAGGTAGACTGCTGCCACCATATTGTCAGCAATTCCGTTCGCCAATTTCCCTAAACTTGTGGCCGTCAAAGGGGCTAGTACCATGGCATCTGCCCACAAGCCCAACTCCACATGATTATTCCATCCTTCTCCACTACTTACGGAAGTATGAACGGGATGTTGAGATAAGGTGGACAAAGTAAGAGGGCTGATAAAATCACAGGCAGCCTTGGTCATGATGACCTTAACCTCAGCTCCCGCCTTGATAAAGAGGCGACAAAGCGAAGCCGCTTTATAAGCCGCAATACTTCCGGTAATGGATAAAATGATTTTCTTCCCGCTCAGGTCTGACATTATATCTTGATGGTTCTCTTACAATTTGGGTTAAATACTTTGTAATATAAATTTCTATAGTTTCTGGCGGCATCTTTTGAGTGTGCCCTGCGTTGCTCGTCGGTCATGTAGCTCAGGCTATATTCCCTGCTCGAGCCTTAGGCATGCTCAAAATCTGTTCCCCATAATTCCAAATAACTTATGTCACAAAGTATTAAAGTACAAACCGGATGAAAACACTTAGGTGTTGACATCCGGTTTGTAACTGCTAGCAGCCAGATAAAATCATAAATGTATGGTCAATCATAGCGCTAGCAATGAAGGATATAAATAGGAATACAAAAGTACGAAGCACTCGAAGCAGCTATCTACCCTGTTAATCCTTGATCGCTTCTTTAATAGCGCTTTCTTTTGTGACGATCATTGCGGTGGTAAAGTTTACCATCGATATACTCTTCAGTAGCAATGATGACGGGGTTTGGTAAGCGCTCGTAAAACTTAGAGATTTCTATCTGCTCTTTGTTTTCATTGATTTCCTCAATTGTGTCAGTAGACACAGCAAATTCCTCTAGTTTATTGTGCAACTCGTGCTTTAGATCCACTGACAATTGGCGAGCTCTTTTAGCAACCACCACCAATGTCTCATAGATATTACCCGTTTCACCGGCCATACTGTGTACGTCACGAGCCTTTACATTAGGATCTAGTCCTTGCACCTGGGTTTTGATATCTGACATCTTCTAATTGTTTTAATCTTTTCTTGGTATTGGCCAACATAGTTTGCACCTCCTTAAGGTACGAACCTGAATCATATCGACCGATAAATTCATCAGCTTTCTCTTCCGCGTCTAAGTATCTTTCCTGCTGTCTTTCAACAAAACTGTTTTGAGCCAGCAGATAAGCAGCTCTTACGATCATGTATCTAACTTCCTCGGCATTTGGTGTTTCAGGGAAGTCTTTCAAAAGATTCTCAAAGGTTTGCGTTGCAGATTGATACTGACGCAAGTCAAAATATAACTTACCGCCTTCAAAAGTCTTTTTCTCCAACTTCAAACGCATCTCATCGATCAATTTATTGCATTGCTCCACTCTCGGGCTTTGTGTATAGGTATTCACAAAGGTTTGAAAGGATTCAATAGCTTTTTCCGTATTGGTTTGATCCAAACGGAAAGTTGGAGATAACTGATAGTACGAATAAGCGATCATATAGTCCGCTTCTTCTTTTTTGGTACTACCCCCAAAAGTTGTAGAAAAGTTCTTAAAGTAATAGGAGGCTAACAGGTACCTACCAAGATAGTAGTAGGTATATGCATACTTGAAATAAATATCTTCTGCTTCCTTCTTTCCTCGGTAGCTTCCGACGATTAGCTCATACAGCGTTTGCGCCTTTTGCCACTCCTCGTCTTCATAATATTTGTCTGCTGCTTCTAGCATCTTGGCAGCATCTCCTCCACTTCGAATCTTTTCGAACTCACTCTTACAGCTGGCCAACAAAAATACAGCCAAACAGAATATTGGAATCAACTTGATTTTCATAAGGGTGCAAATTTACGTCTTTTTTAAATGATGAGCAATTTTTTCTTGGCATCAGACTCAAATCCAGAGTAAAGAGCCTCTATCTATCCCAAAAAGTTGGTTGTTAGTGGCTACTTTATCAAAAAAGGAGGCCTGATATATTAAAAAATATGCCAATTGGTAGCCGATTCCTGCAAATCCTATCTATTTTAGCCCAATGACTGATCAACAACCTTCTTAGACAAATCTCGTGGGCAGTCATAAAAATGAGATGAATAAGCAACTGAAGGAAGCGTTGCATTTCATATTAAGTGTCTCGAAAGACGAGATTTGCCTAAGAAGCTATTTGAGTTTAGCTGTTGAAATTTGTTATAGAAGGTTTTCGAGTCAATTGAGGCAGCAAAACCGGAGTTTAGCAGCGCTAAATGAGGATTTGGCTAACGAAAAGAGGCTCGAAATGGGCCATAACAAAATCGAGGTGTTAAATTCAAATAGCTTCTAAGAAGCTGTTTGAGTTTAGCTGTTGAAATTTGTTATAGAAGGTTTTCGAGTCAATTGAGGCAGCAAAACCGGAGTTTAGCAGCGCTAAATGAGGATTTGGTTAACGAAAAGAGGCTCGAAAAGGG